>ERZ772960.69-NODE-69-length-97574-cov-10.616290_pt1 | contig 97574 bp, 79 predicted proteins | sample MGYA00580678_ERZ772960 | MGnify/ENA primary metagenome ERZ772960 (study PRJEB29015, sample SAMEA2737930) | human oral metagenome | biome: human oral; feature: human-associated habitat; material: dental | place: China | collected 2059 ...
GCAGTATTATGCCAATTCGTGTATTTCCTCCTCATTATCAGTTAGTTTACATCAATTTCGATATTTCTTCTTTTTCATTGATTAGTTACATGTAAATAGTCAAACCTCTACATGTTGATAAAACATTATCTACATGTAAATAATACTACGACACCGCACAATTTAAAACGTGCAGGGCGCAGGTTGTGAACAGAAAACTCCAGAATACTGAAAGAAATGACCGTCGACTACAAACTTTTAAAAACACATGGCAGACTGCCGAAGAACAGAGAATACAGGGCCGTCACCATAGAGAACCGGACCGTGGGGCTGGAACAGCTCGGGGAAGAGATACAACGGGCAACGACGCTGACCCGCACGGACATCCTCGGAGCAGTCAGTGCCTTGAAAGACGAAATCGTGCTCCAGCTCATGTCGGGCAACGCCGTGCATCTGCCCGGACTCGGATACTTCTCGATCGCCGTGAAGGGAGACCTCTACGAGGATCCCCGCTCCCACCATCTCCGCCTGCAAAACCCCAAGGTGCGCACCGTGAAGTTCCGCCCAGATACAGAAATGAAAGAGAGGCTGCGTCCTACGGTATTCAAGAACGCCACCTATACCCGGGGCACGAGCTCGGTTCCGGAGCCGGAGGAGGTCGACAAGGCGCTCCGCGAGCTGTTCGCGGAAAAACCATTCGTCACCGTCGCCGACCTGCGCCGCCACCTCAACCTCTCCCCTGCCAATTCCTACCGCATCGCTGAACGGCTGGAGAAGGAGGGGCGGATCCGCAACGGCGGCTCCTGGCGCAACAAGGTGTACATAAAAGGCGACGGCGGAAAATGACAAAAGGCGGCCCGCCCACATTGTGGACGGCCGCCTTCTGACCTATAATTGTAACAAGACTTAATCTTTGTTCTGACGCTTGCGCTCCAGATGGTCGAGTATAATCTTGCGCATACGGATGTTCTTCGGGGTCACTTCGACATACTCGTCGCCCTTGATATACTCCAGACACTCCTCCAGACTCATTTCCGTCTTGGGGATAACCCGCGCCTTCTCGTCTGATCCGGAAGCACGGACATTGGTCAGCTGCTTGGCCTTGGTGACGTTGATGACGAGGTCATTGTCGTGGACGTGTTCGCCGACGACCTGTCCGCCATAGACCTCTTCACCTGCATCGATGAAGAACTTGCCCCGGTCCTGCAGCTTGTCGATGGCGTAGGCATAGGCCGTACCGTTTTCAAGGGCAATCATCGAACCGTTGGTGCGGCGGACTATCTCGCCCTTGAACGGCTGGTAGTTCTTGAAGCGGTGTGCCATGATCGCCTCGCCCTGACTGGCCGTCAGCACGTTGGTACGCAGGCCGATGATGCCGCGTGACGGAATCTCGAAGGTGATGTTCACACGGTCGCCTTCGGCATCCATGCCGAGCAGGTCGCCCTTGCGGCGTGTCACCATGTCGATCATCTTGCTTGAGAAGTCCGTCGGCACATTGATGGTCAGTTCCTCGACAGGCTCGCATTTCTGTCCGTCGATTTCCTTGTAGATGACCTGCGGCTGCCCTACCTGCAGCTCGTAGCCCTCACGGCGCATGGTCTCGACGAGGACGGAGAGGTGGAGCACACCGCGCCCGCTGACAATCCACTTGTCCATGGAGCCTTCTACAGGGCGGACACGCAGGGCAAGATTCTTCTCCAATTCCTTGTTCAGACGGTCGCTGATATGGCGCGATGTGCAGAACTTTCCCTCCTTGCCGAAGAACGGAGAGTCGTTGATGGTGAAGAGCATGCTCATAGTAGGCTCGTCCACCGCAATCGGCGGCAACGGCTCCGGATTGTCGAAGTCGGCTATGGTATCACCGATTTCAAACTTCTCCAGACCGATTACGGCGCAGATGTCACCGGAATCCACATGGTCTGTCTTCTTGTGCCCCATTCCCTCGAAAGTGTGGAGTTCCTTGATCTTCGTGCGTTCCTGCGTACTGTCACGATGGCAGATCGTGATGTTCTGTCCGTCTTTCAAAGTCCCCCGGTGTACACGGCCTACGGCGATGCGTCCTGTATAGCTTGAATAATCCAGAGAGGTGATCAGCATCTGCGGCGTTCCCTCCAGCTGCTTCGGTGCAGGGATGGCCTCAAGGATAAGGTCGAGCAGGTATTCGATGTTGTCCGTCGGCTTCTTCCAGTCTGCCCCCATCCAGCCGTTCTTGGCCGAACCGTAGACAACAGGGAAGTCCAGCTGTTCTTCCGTGGCATTGAGGTCGCACATCAGGTCGAACACCATCTCATAGACTTCTTCCGGCCGGCAGTTGGGCTTGTCAACCTTGTTGATGACAACCACCGGCTTCAGTCCGAGCTGCAAAGCCTTCTGCAGCACGAAGCGCGTCTGCGGCATCGGCCCTTCAAAAGCGTCTACCAGCAGCAGGCAGCCGTCTGCCATGTTCAGCACACGCTCTACTTCACCGCCGAAGTCGGAGTGTCCCGGCGTATCGAGAATATTGATTTTGACTCCTTTCCAGTTGATACTTACGTTCTTGCTCAGAATTGTTATCCCTCGTTCGCGCTCCAGATCGTTAGAGTCGAGAACTTCACCGCTGTTGTCCTGTCCGTCACGGAAGAGTTTACCAGCGAGCATCATCTTGTCAACCAAAGTCGTTTTGCCGTGGTCAACGTGCGCAATAACTGCGATGTTACGAATATCTTGCATTGATTTACCTTAAAAAAAGCGTTCGCTAAATTACGCTGCAAAATTACGAATAAAAAATGGAAATCGCTTGTCGTTCCAATAAAAAGTTGTAACTTTGCACAGCATTTTCGGAGAGTCCGATGCATTTGAAGTCGTAACCCGTTGTGATTAAGGCGGCTAACGACGGAAAGATGTAATTGCGAAACGTATTAATCAAAACAAAATCATGTATTTGGACAAAGCTAAGAAAGAAGAGATCTTCGCACAGTACAGTAAGGAACAGAACACGACAGATACGGGTTCTGCTGAGAGCCAGATCGCACTCTTCACTTATCGTATCAAGCACCTGACCGAGCATGTAAAGAAGCACCGCAAGGACTATGTTACTACACGCTCACTGACACAGCTCGTAGGCAAGCGTCGCGCACTGCTCGACTATCTCTACGATCGTGACGTCAACCGTTACCGTGCTATTGTCAAGGCACTGGGTCTCCGCAAGTAAGATCTGCTGACAGCAAAAATAAAAGGTAGAAGAGATGAAGCGATTTCCTTTAGGCTTCTCTCTCCTACCTTTTTATTCTATACATCATCTTGCATCCGGGGTACATTGTCATTTTCTTCAAACGTTTTTTCCTGCCACTTCCGTCACTCCTCGTAATCATATAAATTGATGATTGACAGAATGCTTACGAGGAATGAAAATGACAGCAAGAGAAGAATGAACTTATATTGTGAGAGGTGTAAAGCTTTCCCTTATAGCGGATAGGCTTTATCATCCCGGGCTCTGGATGCCCTCTTTATCTCTTTATTGCTTTCTTCCCATTGATGATATAAATCCCCTTTGGGAGATCTTTCCATGACTGATGAAGCCGCACACCTTGTAGAGAGAAGATGACATCTGAGGTTTTAACATCACTCTTTGAGCAGTCTATTCCTGCAGGTCCCAACTCGTTGACAGTATAAAAGACATGACGCATTGCAAGCGTATTCCACACATCCTGACGTTTTCCTTTCCGTTCGATATCTATGTGTACTTCGTAAGTGTGATTGGCTTCTAACTTAGATGCAGGAAAGGTGATACGTGTCTGGGGGGCATTATTTGCAGCATCACAAGGCAGGTATACGTTGTTGACAGCGCCCAAATCAATCCATCTGCTGTTTGTCAGATCGAGCAGACGATAGTAGATGGGGCCGCGATACCCATTTCTGATCCGGTATCCACTGACTCTTGAATGGACTTGCAGGCCTATCTCTTTTGTTTTGTTGAGTTCAAAGGTTGTATAGTTTGCGTCCTTACCATCCGCCAAGAAGTCAACATAATTAAATTCAATTGTACCTTCATCATTATGTGGCAGCACTTCTATCTCGAAAGGTTGCTTCATTGTAACAGGAATCAGCACGTCCGATCCATTGCGAGTGGCTCTTATAGAAAAGGTTACTTTGTAGGTTCCTACTTCCAAGGCACCGACTCTTCCGGAATTATAGTATTGTGGAAGCATATTGATGGCAAAAGAAGTGTTTCCCAGTCGCTGTGCCACAACATTTGGAGTGAGTAGAAAGCCATTGAGCTCCTCGTTTGTCGCGGTATTTCTAAGTGTCATCACCAAGTCGCCGCGCACTTCTTCTCGTCCGGGGTTGTACAGGGTGAAACTGAAAGCTGCGTAATTTCCAGAGTCAAAATAGAACGGGGCAAGCAGACTTGGCGCCTTCTCCATCACAACGATGTCCTTTGGATTATCTGTTTCGACATTCACTTCGTTGTCTGTCAGCTGTACTTGCATCTCATTGGTATGGTTGACACGTGTCCATTCCCCATGCTCCTCGGTCTGTGTATCGAGCATCTCTGAGTAAACAGGTACTAAACGATAGTTTCCATTAGGAACTCCGTCGAAGTTAAAGTTGTTTACATCGAATGACATGGAAGTGAAGATGGATGCCCAAACATGGTCTGTACCTGTTGTCTGATAGACCTTTACCAGCTTGTCACAGCCATCATACAGTGCAAGGCCTACCCTTCCTGTAAATACTCCCAGCTCGCCCTTAACGGAACTATATGTTCCTAATTTTTTAATCTCGGCAGTAAAGGTATCAGTTCTTGTCCCTTTTGTTTTGTCAATTGAAAAAGTCGTGGTTGCCCGAGCGTCTAATCCCCGTGGTATGTCTGGTAAAGGAGTGGCTTTCCCGTTGTTTGGATGGACACACAAGACCTGCATTTCATCCCAGAAAGAACCTGTTAACCCATATCCTTGAACATTCAAATAGACAGTGTTGATATCGAAATATCCATCGTATTCACCTGCCCAACCCCAGTTGATGTGAATATATCCTCGTTCATCATAGCCGTCAAAAACAAAAGCGTGGTTGCCTCCTGCAACTAAAAGAGGATACCCTTCAGATATTTCTTTCACTACCTCATTGTGGAACTCGTTTGCAGGCAGGAAGTCTTTATCAAGGAACTTCACTGTATAATCGAATGTGTGCCGAAGGGCATTGCAGGCGTATTGCAGATTAGAGTCGCTTCCTTTGTGATAGTATCTCATCCTGACAGCTTTGCCAACATCACGCATCAAGACACCGACTGCCTGTGCTGAACGCTCTGAGCGCATCTCCGCAACGGTACTCTTCATGTCATTCCACCAATAAGCTGTGCTTTTCCTTGCTTCATCTCCCGTAGTTGCTACATAGTCGATTGGGCGATTCTGGGGCCACTTATGATAGAACATTAACTGTGCGGTAGCTGTTGCAACGCATCCGGTAGGTGTTGTTTGGCTGCTGATAACCGGTGTGTATTTATTGAAAGGGTAGTATTGACTCCACTTGCAAGTGAGTAATGGCTCTACTCTCCGCTTGATCGGACCCTGTGTCTGAGGTACTTGTAGAACATTGGCGCGCACAGCTTTCACTATGCGTTCATAGTCTTTTAAGAATTGGGTGACGTAAGTTGACTGACTGTTGACATTGTCCGACTTGCAATCTCCGTAAGCAACAACTTCATTCAGCCTGTTTTCGCCTGATATGATGACGAATTTCTTATCGTCAGGATTTGTAAACAGATAATATGCAGGCTGTTCATGCGTTTCTGACAAGCGTGTCCGGGGTGTGTTGACTGCAAGTTTCGGATGGTTGATATATTTGGATGCAATCTTTAAGGCCTGTTCTTTCGTAATCGGGTTGGCGTTAACGAAAAGGATGTCTGCAAACAAAGTCAGTGCTAAAAATATCTTCTTCATTTGTCTATATCTATCAGCCGAATCTATTGATTCGTTATATTAAAATCAGTTTGTAGGAATTTGGGGGGGGATTAAAAAACAGGCCACGTCTGCTTCTCTTTGTGTAGATAAGTTATTCTTCCCATATTTCTTTTAATGGGGTCATTACAAATTCACGTTCCAGCATGAGCGGGTGGGGAATGATAAGGTCTGGTTCATGGGTACTTAGCTTGTCATAAAGCAGGATGTCCACGTCAATGATACGGTCGGTGTATTGTGCATTGACAGTCTTCTTTGTCCTGCCCATTTCCCGTTCTATCGCCTGTGATGTCTCGAGCAGCTGACGGGGAGCGAGCGGAGTTGAGACACATACACAGGCATTGAGGAAGCGGTTGGGGCTCTCGAATCCCCAAGGTTCCGTCTCATAAAAAGAAGACCGGCGCAGGACAGTGCCAATCTTCTTTCCGATCTGGTCTATCGCCTCACGCATGATTGCCCTTCTGTTGCCGAGGTTCGTACCGAGGGCTAAGTAAACAGTATGCATACTAATCGTCGAGAATCAACAGAGAGTCGCCGAAACAGCCGAACATATAACCGTTCTTCACCGCCTTGTCGTACGCCTCCATCACAAGCTCGTAACCTCCGAAGGCGGCGGTCTCCATCAACAGGGTAGAATAAGGGTGGTAGAAGTTGACCAGCATGGAATCGGCAAAGCCGAAATTATAAGGCGGAAAGATAAACTCATTCGTCCATCCGTCATACTCCTTCATCATTCCGTCCGTACCGACAGCCGTCTCCGTGGCTTTTACGACACTCGCACCGACGGCACAGAGATGATGTCCTGCCTGCTTGGCACCGTTTGCAATGCGACAGGCATCGGCATTGATGTGCATCTCCTCGGAATCCATCTTGTGTTTCGTCAGGTCTTCCACCTCGATGTCATGGAAAGTACCCAGGCCGCAATGCAGCGTGATGAAGGCCTTTTTGATTCCACGGATGTCCATCATCTTCATCATCTGTTCCGAGAAATGGATGTTGGTACCCGGTGCGGAGACGGCGCCCTCATTCTTCGCAAAGACCGACTGGAAATTCTCCATGTCATCAGCCGACGCATGAGCGAACTCCGCTCCCTTCTCCTTCGGACGGTTGTCGATGATGTAACGCGGCAGCGGCGCTTCTCCCAGCGCATACAGCTCGCGCTTGAACTCATCGTGCGGACAGTCGTAGAGGAACCGCAGCGTACGACCACGGGAGGTCGTGTTGTCGATGACTTCCGCCACCATCGTTCCCGACTCATCGAAGAAGAGCTTGTTGCCGATACGGATTTTGCGTGCGGGCTCTACCAGCACGTCCCAGAGCCGCATCTCCTGGTTCAGCTCACGGAGCAGGAACACTTCGATCTTGGCATCCGTCTTCTCTTTCGTTCCATACAGGCGGGCAGGGAACACCTTGGTATCATTGAAAATAAAGGCATCACCCTCATCGAAATAATCGAGAACATCCTTGAACCGGATGAAGTCTTCTTCTTTCGGCTCACCTTTGACATCCCCTTTGAACATATCAATCCTGCCCGACTTACGGTGGAGTATCATCAGACGGCCTTCGTCCCGGCGCGTGACCGTGAAGGTCTGCGTGCTGCCGTCGCTGCGTGTGAGCACACGGTCAGAAGAATGAGGATACAGGGCTACCTGCTCTTTCGGCAGGTTGAACTTAAACTGTGAAAGCTTCATATTTCTATAACGAGGTGTTTATTGTTATGTTCTGGGGAGTTTTACATTTTCTCTATTGTCTGCTGCCGGAGCCAGCTTTCGAACCGTTCATAGCTGATGCAGTTCTCCACCTGCACGTCTCCGACACGTGTGCGACGCAATGCCGTAAGGTATGCCCCGCTGTCCAGTGCACGCCCGAAGTCGCGTGCCAGCGCCCGGATATAGGTCCCCTTGCCGCAGACAACACGGACAGTCAGCTGCATCTTCTCCGCATCAAAGTGCAGGATCTCTATATTGTCAATGTGGATATGCTTGGGCTTCAACACCACATCCTCACCGTTCCTGCGGTAGTCGAAAGCACGTTTCCCATCCACTTTTACAGCACTGTACGTCGGGGGGATCTGCTCGATGTCACCCACGAACCGTGACAGTGTCGCGTCTATCAGTTCCCGGGTGATGTGCTCCGTCGGGAAAGTCCCGTTCACTTCATGCTCCATGTCATAGCTGGGTGTGGTCGCACCTAGCTGGAATGTCGCCGTATATTCCTTCGTGTGCGCCTGCAAGGTCTCTATCTGCTTGGTCATCCTGCCTGTTGCAAGGATGAGTACGCCTGTCGCCAGAGGATCCAATGTACCGGCATGGCCGATTTTCACTTTCCCGTCGTTCGCCTGTGTGCAAAGGTAGCGTATGTGTGCCAGAGCCTTGAAGCTCGTAATCCCATAGGGCTTGTCAATGGGGATGATCACCCCTTCTTTGAAGTTCATCAGAATGTTATTGTAGATGGGAATCAGTCAACCATGTCCAAAGACGCACCGGAGAGCAGCATCACAAGGATGACGGCACCGACGATGATGCGGTACCAGCCGAACCATTTGAAACCGTACTTTGCCAGGAAGTTCACAAACCACTTCATCGCCAGCAGGGCGACGACAAACGACACGATGCACCCTACTGCCAGCATCGCCAGGTTATGTGCCGTAGCCCATGAACCGTCCTCCTTCAGCAGGTCCAGCAGGTCCAGCAGTGTCGCGCCGGCCATTGTAGGAACCGCCAGAAAGAAAGAGAACTCCGCCGCACGCCTGCGTGTCAGTCCGTTCGCCATGCCGCCTACGATGGTCGCCATCGAACGGCTCGTGCCGGGAATGACCGACAGGCACTGGAACAGACCGATATTGAAGGCGCGCTTCTCATTCACCTCGTTCTCTTCCCGCCCTTTGTCGAAGATGTCGTCACAGAAAAGCATGAACACACCGCCTGCGACAAGCATCACGGCGACTACCCATACGGAGTCGAGCAGCCAGTCGAGCAGACCGCTCTTCTTTGCAGCCATCCCGATGACCACGGCCGGAAGCACGCCGACAAAGAGCAGCCAGTAAAACCGGACAGGATGGATCATCCTGAGGAAAGGAGACCGACAGTCAGCCGGGGCAGGTGTACGGTCAATCCGGAAGAACCGCCTCCAGTACAGGCATACCACTGAAAGGATGGCACCGAACTGGATAATGAAAGTGAAAGCATGGACAAAGGAGTCGCCCTGCGGAACCCCCATAAGATTCTGCGTAATGATCATGTGCCCCGTAGAAGACACTGGGAGGAACTCGGTCAGCCCTTCGACGATGGAGATGATGATAGTCTGTAAGAGCGTCATTCTGCCTCCGCGTCTTTAGCCTCTTTCGGCTGATAGAGTATTGCACCGATAATAGAGACAAACCCGATGAAAGTCACGACCGGAGCGACCTTGATGCGCTGTGCGCTGAAGATGCTCGGGTCAAACACGGTCTCTGTCGAGGAACCGCCGCTCATGAGGATGAACCCGATGACGACGATGAAGACCCCGACTGCCAACAGAATGAAGTTGGCTTTTCCGAAAGCTAAATTTCTTTTGTCCATATTTTCTTAGGCATGACAGGTGATGAGGGCGGCATTTTTACTTTTTCACCCTTTTACTTTTTCCTTTTTTACTTATGGTTCAGATTTTATACAGGTCGCCCGCCTTCATACGCAGGAACCTGTTTACCGACAGCCACGAGCAGAAAACGGCGATGAGCACGCCGAAGGCCACCATGACGACCGCCGTGATGACCAGTACCTCCCACGACAGCATTTTCGTGATGTCCGGTTCATAATCGTAGAGGAAACAGACTCCGATGCCCAGCACGACAATGGCCAGCAGGGCGGAAACCAGTCCCTCCAGCACGGCACGCCGCAGAAACGGTGCACGGATGAAGTTCCAGGAAGCACCGACGAGTTTCATCGTGTGGATGGAGAAGCGGCGCGCATAGATACTCAACCGGATCGTATTGTTGATCAAAGAGAAGGAGACGACCGTCAGCAGCACGGCTATCACCAGCAGCACCAGACTGATTTTGCCCAGCGTGTGGTTTACGCTTTCTACCAGGCTCTGGGGATAAGTGATGTCACTCACACCACGATAGGTACGCAGCTCCTGGACAATATTCCGGATGGAGTCATTGTTGGCATAGTTGGCCTTCAACTGCACCTCGATCTCTCCGGTGAACGGATTTTCGCCGGCAAACTCGGCCGGATTGGCCCCCAGCTCCCGTGTACCCTCCTTCAAGGCCTGCTCCTTGCTGACGAAGTTGAGACTGTTGATATAATGCAGCGTACGCACACGCTGACAGAGTGCTGCGCTCTCCTCCGTACTCATATCGGGCTGGAGAATCATCGTGATGGTGAGATTCTCCTTTACATAAGAGCTGAGATTGCGACTGGTGAAGCCTGTCAGCACGACCATGCCAATCAGCATCAGTACCATTGCCGTACTGATACACAGCGTAACAACCTGCAGACTATGATGACTGCGGGCTTTGTTTCTTCTTTTTGCCATTTCCGAAAAGGGTATAATACACCGAAATTGATGCAAAGATACTGCAAAATAAAAGAATGGCAAAAGATTTTATAGTTTATTTAGATTTGCCCACACATTTCCATCCTCCCATCCGACAGGTGTGGTTAATTTGTCTTATCTTTGCACACACGCCCCAAGACACGGGCCTCAAACAATTCAGAAAAATGAGCACGATCATCTACCCTTCCCCCGTTTTCGGCCCTGTCCACAGCCGCCGGCTGGGCATCTCGTTAGGCATCAATCTGATGCCTGCAGACGGAAAGATATGCACCTTCGACTGCATCTACTGTGAGTGCGGTTTCAACAAAGACCATCGGACAAAGACGCCCCGCCCCTCCCGGGAGGCCGTCGCCCGCACCCTGGAAGCCAAGCTGAAAGAGATGCAGCGGCAGAACGTACACCCTGACGTGCTGACCTTTGCCGGCAACGGCGAACCGACTTCACACCCCCACTTCGCCGAAATCATCGACGACACCATCCGTCTGCGCGACGAGTACTGCCCGAAGGCCAGGATCTCCGTCCTCAGCAACTCTACCTTTATCCATCGCCCGAAGATACACGAGGCGCTGTCAAAGGTAGACAACAACATCCTGAAACTCGACACCATCGACCCGGCCTATATAAACAAGGTGGACCGTCCTGCACAGCCGTCTTACGACGTGAATCGAATCATCGCCGACATAAAGGCCTTCAAAGGACAGGCGATCGTCCAGACCATGTTCCTGAAGGGGACGACCGAGGACGGAACCGATGTCGACAACACCTCGGAGGCCTTCGTCGCTCCATGGCTTGAGGCTGTCAGGGAGATTGCCCCCCGGGAAGTCATGATTTACACCATCGACCGTGAGACTCCCGACCAGTTTCTCCGCAAGGCAGCTCCCGAAGAACTGAATGCCATCCGCGACCGTGTCATCGCATTGGGCATTCCCTGTACGGCATCCTATTGAGGAAGACCGGCTGTCCGGACCGGCAGGAACGTCCGCCTTACCGGGGATGCCTTCACACCTGCCGCCGCCGGATCTTCCGTGCTGCGCCCTGCCAGATGCCGGGCACGCCTTATCCTCTCCATGCTCAGCAGAAACAGCTGACGAAATGAGGAAAGGAGGATAAAACGCTTTGTTTTGTCCTGAATTATTACCGCCCTGTTTACGCCTTGGAAGCGTGAGGACACCTCTCACCCACTGATGGAGAAGAACGATGCGGGAGAGGAGGAAACCATGTTATTTTAAAGATTGTAACCACTTATTTATCAAGTATATACACAACGGAAAGCAAGAGGTGCTTAGTTGCGTTGCAAACAAGCGTCACTTGGCAGGTTATCAGGCGTTGGTTGCAATGCTGACGGGCGTTAGTTAGAACACAGGGAGTGCCCGGTTTCTCCACAGGGTGCCGTTTCTTACATTCCTGACACGTATCATGGCACGGACAAATGAGGGCTGGGACATAAAGAAATGTAAACATATTTCTCACCATGCAGTCCCCCACATACACCCTGCTGCAATCAGTACGGCCGTCCCGTGAAACTGACCGATTCCTGCGATGGGCGGGGAAGTCCCTCCCAGACATAACCTGCATGAAAGAGACGAAGAGGAAAGGAAACAGACGGAAAGAGCCGGCAAAAAGAATGGGGAGGGAGACGGTCCGCCGCCCGACAAGCCTTCACCGGGACACGTAGACCGGCCAGGCGACACCCTTGCACCCGACAAAAAAAGCCGGCCTTTCGGTCAGCTTTCTTTGACTGTTTATAAGGCATGGCTCTTATATCTTGCTGATGATTCCCTCCTCTGTCCCACGCACGAAGTCTACGATGCTGCGGATTTCGGCAGAATCGGGCACCTGCTGGTCTATCTGGATGCAGGCATCAAACACGGAGGTCTGGCCATGGAACAGCAGCCGGTAGGCATTGGCAATGTGCTTCTGCACCTTCGCCTCGACCCCGGCCGCATCGCCGATAGTAGGATTCACGCCATGGTACTCTACCGGACTTCCGCCCGCAATGATATACGGCGGAACGTCCTTGGAGAAGGTCGTACCGGCCTGTACCACCGCATACTGTCCCACACGGGTGTTCGCCTGCTCGACGACGTTCGAGGAGATGATCGCACCCGTACCGATCCGGCAGTCGCCTGCGATCTTAGCACCATAGCCGAAGACGCAATGGTCGCCGACAACAGCGTCGTGGCTGATATGCGCTCCCTCCATCAGGAAATTGTTTGAACCGAGGACGGTTTTACAGCCGCGGTGGGTGGCACGGTTGATGACAACATTCTCACGGATGACATTGTTGTCGCCCAGGACGAGTTCGCTCTTCTCGCCTACGAAGTTGAAATCCTGCGGCAGGGCGGCCAGCACAGAACCCTGGTGAACCCTGTTCCCGTTTCCCATGCGCGTACCGTTCAGAATGCTTACAAAGGGAAAGACGATGCAGTTGTCGCCGATGACGACATCGTCCTCTATGTATACGAACGGGAATATCTTGCAGCCGTCTCCGATCTTTGCTCTTGGAGAAACCTCGGCCTTTGGACTGATTACGCTACTCATAATCTTGATTTTATTAATGATGAATTACTTGGATCCGCCGCCAAGTGCATTGTAAAGGTTTACGATCGCCTGCAGCTTCGTAAACTGCTCCTTGACCTGTGAGATCTCGGCATTGAGCAGACTCTGCTGAGCGGTGATGACCTCCAGATAGGTGCTTGAGCTTTGGGCATACAGCAGCCGAGTATCGTCGACGTTTTTCTTCAGCACACCGATCTGCTGTTCCTGAAGCTGTTCCTTCTCATGCGCCGAATTGTAAGCGACCAGGGCATTGCTGACTTCCGACCCGGCTTTGAGAATACTGTTCTGCCAGGTGTTGTAAGCCTGCTTGTACTTGTCCTGCGCCACACGCAGGCCGGCCTTCAGCTGTCCGCGCATGAAGACAGGCTGTGTGAGCCTCCCCACGACACTCAGCAGCAGCTTGCCCGGGTTCACCATCCCGTTGCTGTTGGTCCAGGCTCCCGTAGGCGATATGTTCAATGCCGGATAGAAACGGCTCCGCGCCTCCTGAACGTTATAGAAGCACTGCGCCAGCGCCATCTCGTTGGCATGGACATCGGCGCGGTTGCTCAAGAGCTGTACCCCGATACCGCCGGAGAAGCTGGACGGCAGATGCTGACGGTCCAGGCTGCCGCGGGCGATGCCCTGTGCCGGTTCGCCGAGAAGCAGGCTGAGCGCATTCTCCGTCTCACGGATCTGACGGCGGATGTCGGCCGCCTGCGTCTGCACGCTGTAATAGGCCGCCTCGGCACTCTGCACGCTTGTCGAACGGGCACGGCCGTACTCCATCTGCAGCTTCATCATGTCCCACGTGTTCTTCGTCAGGCCGGACATGTCATCGACGATCTGCTGCTGACGGTCGAGCATCAGGAGCGTGTAATAGAGGTTGGCGACGTTGCAGATAAGCGTCGTCTGCACAGACACCTGATAGTCGCGCATCTGGATGAGCAGCATCTGTGCCGACTTCTTCGCCGAACGGAGCCTGCCGAAGAGATCCACATCCCAGCTGGCAGAGACAGGAAGGGTGTAAGCCTGCGTCGAGGAGGCATGCGACCCGAAATGGGAAATCGTACCTGTCGGTGCGAACACCACCGACGGCAGGAAAGCCAGCTTGGAGGTCTTGACCTGCTGCTCGGCGATGTCTATGTTCAATGCAGCGTTGAGCAGATCGGGGTTGTTATCGAGCGCCTTCTCGATAAGAACCTGCAGCTGCGGATCAGTGAAGACACTGCGCCACGGCAGGTTGCCGAAGTCGTTGGTGCCTTCCAGCGTCGCCTTGTCGTCAACCGGGTCACGCACAATGCCGTTCACCTTCACGTCAGGACGCTCGTAAGTGCCATAGAGGCTCCTGCAGCCTGTCAGGGACAGAGCCGCAAGAGCAATGACGTATATGTTCGTTTTCATCATGATAATACCTTTCTTATTATTCCTCAACAACATAATCGGTAGCAGGTCCTTTGGAATACTGTTCGAGTTCCTTCCTGACGTTTGCATCCGCCTCATCATCGAAGACAAGCGGCTTGATGCGTTCCTGCAAATACTGGAAGATGGCGAACAGGGACGGAACTACGAAGACCTGACAGAGCGTGCCGATCAGCATACCGCCGACAGCGGCCGCACCCAGCGTCTGGTTGCCGTTATGTCCTACGCCGCTTGCAAACATCAGCGGCAGCAGCCCGACGACCATGGCCAGCGAGGTCATGAGGATAGGACGGAGACGTGCTCCGGCACCCAGGATAGCCGCATACCTGATGGCCATGCCTGTACGGCGGCGCTCAAGGGCAAACTCAACGATCAGGATGGCATTCTTCGCCAACAGACCGATCAACATAATCAGAGAGATCTGCATGTAGATGTCGTTGTTGTGACCGAAGACCATCGTGAAGATGAAAGCACCCGCCAGACCGAACGGAATGGAGAGGATTACCGCAAGCGGCAGGAGGTAACTTTCATACTGAGCACTCAGAATCAGGTAGACGAAGACGATACACAGCACGAAGATGATTGCGGTAGAGTTCGATGACTGCTGTTCTGATTGCGTCAGACCAGAGAACTCGTAGCTGTATCCCTGCGGCAGGACCTGCCGGGCCACTTCCTCTACCGCCTGGATAGCCTGTCCCGAAGAGTAGCCGTCGGCAGGAGTCGCATTGACGGCAATTGAGGTGAAGAGGTTGAAACGGGTGATGTTGGAGGGACCGTAGACACGGTTCAGCGTACAGAACTCACTCACAGGCGCCATCCCGGAAGCTGTCCTGACATAGATATTGCTCAGTCCGCTCTCGCTCATCCGGCTCTCGACCGTCCCCTGGATCATGACACGGTAGAGTTTGCCGTACGCATTGAAGTTGGAAGCATACAGACCGCCGTAGTAGCCCTGCAGGACGGAAAGGATAGCAGCGGGAGAGGTCCCGGCCTGCTTTGCCTTTGCCACATCCACGTCGACCATATACTGCGGATAATTAGGATTGTATGTCGTCAGCGCACGGCTGAACTCCGGACGCTTGTTCAGGGCGGCCAGATAATCCTGGGTCACCTTGAAGAACTTGTTGAGGTCGCCGCCCGTTCTGTCTTCCAGAGAGAAAGAAAGACCGTTTGACACGCCGTAACCCATGATCATCGGCGGTGCGAAGGCAATTACCTGCGTCCCCTTGATGCTGGCGGTCTGCTTGTAGATCATGCCCAGAATCATGTTGGAGGAGGCCGGGTCTATGAACAGCCCAGCGATTCCCGCACCCGAGAAGACAGACTTGATGCGGTCGAACACACCATATTCGCGCTCGGCGAAAGGCTTCAGTTTGATGATAAACGTAGACTGGTTGGAGCCCTGTCCGGCGAGGAAGTTGTAGCCTACGATCTGCTCGCGGCGCTCGATATACGGGTTGCTTGCCAGCATCTTGTCAATCTGGTCGGTCACCTTCTGCGTCTCTTCCTGCGATGTTCCCGGCGGCATACTTACCATGGCGAACAGCGTTCCGGTATCTTCATCAGGCACGAGGCCGGTCTTGGTGAAGCTCATTGTCAGTACGAGTGCGATGATCCCGACCACCACGGACAGCCCGGTGATGAGCCGATGGCTGATCATCTTCTCTACCAATTTCTGATACTTGCCGTTGACCTTCTCGTACTGGACATTGAAGGCAACATGGAAGCGGTCGATACGCGAGAGCTTCTTTCCCGCCTCCCTGCCGTGCGGTTTCAGGAAGATGGCACAGAGCGCAGGGGAAAGCGTCAAGGCGTTCAGGGCGGAGATGACGATAGACACCGCCATCGTCACACCGAACTCACGGTAGAACGTACCGGAAGTCCCCCCGATGAATGATACCGGGACGAACACGGCCGACATCACCAGGGTAATGGAGATGATCGCACCTGAGATCTCGTTCATCGCATCGATGGCGGCCGTCAGGGCACTCTTATAGCCCAGATCGAGCTTGGCATGGACCGCCTCGACCACTACGATGGCGTCATCGACCACGATGGCAATCGCCAAGAGCAAGGCCGAGAGCGTCAGCAGGTTGATGGAGAAGCCGAATACCCAGAGGAAGAAGAATGTACCGATCAGGGCCACCGGCACGGCAATCATAGGAATCAGCGTCGAACGGAAATCCTGCAAGAAGACATACACGACGAAGAACACCAGCAGCAGCGTGATGAACAATGTACGGACTACCTCCGCAATAGAAGCGAAGAGGAACTCGGTAACATCCTGCTCGATCGTCACCTTCATGCCCGGCGGCATCTGCTTCTGCGCATCCGCCAGAGCCGTCTTCACGTCATCGGCAATCTGCGTGGCATTGGATCCGGCCACCTGATTGACCATACCGATCACCGCCGGACGGTTGTTGTTCTTCATCGCGACGGAATACTGCAGACCGCCCAGCTCCACCTTCGCCACGTCACGCAGGTGAAGCGTCTGTCCGCTGGTATTGCTGGAGATGATGATGTTCCCGTATTCTTCAGCCGTCTTCAGCCGCCCTTTATAACGCATGGTGTACTCATACTTGAGGCTGCTCTGCTCGCCGAAGGAACCCGGGGCGGCTTCGATGTTCTGCTCGGCAAGGGCTGCGGATATGTCGGAAGGCACCAGTCCGTACTGCTTCATCTTCTCCGGCCGCAGCCAGATGCGCATGGAGTAAGTCTTCACACCCGGCGTCTGGACATCACCGACACCACTGATACGCTTGAGCATCGGCACGATGTTGATGTTGTTGTAGTTCGTCAGGAACTCATCATCATACCGGCCGTCGTCCGTTGTCAGAGAGTACATGATCACGTTGGAACTCTGCCGCTTGGACACCGTGACACCCACACGCGTCACCTCGGCGGGCAACAGTGCCTGTGCCTGCGACACTCGGTTCTGCACGTTGACGGCTGCCATGTCCGGATCAGTCCCCTGCTTGAAGTAGACCGTGATCATGGCCGAACCATTGTTCGTGGCGGTAGACTGGATGTAGGTCATGTTCTCCACACCGTTGATGCTTTCCTCCAAAGGCGTGATGACGGAGTTCAGCACCGTCTGGGCATCGGCACCCTGATACGAAGTCATGATAGAGATCGTAGGAGGAGCAATATCCGGATACTGCTCGATAGGCAATGAAACCAATCCGATCGCACCCAGAAGTACGAAGAAGATGGATATAACCGTCGAGAGTACCGGCCGTTTGATAAAATTCGTAAATGTCATAATGCTTGGTTGTTAGTCACCTACTTGTCCTCTCCTTTCATAGCCTTCAGAAAGCCTGATGCAGAACTCTGGTTCTCACCGAGCTTCTCGGCTTTCTTGATGGCCTCGTCATACTGTGCCGGCGTAAGAGCCTTGATCTGTGCGCCATCCTCAAGGTTAGAGATACCCTTGCTCACAATGCGATCCCCCATCTTCAAACCGCTCGTCACGATATAATTGACACCGTCATTCTGCGGATCGACGGTGATCTCGCTGTAATGCACCTTGTTGTCGCCGTCTACCTTATAAACAAAGATCTTGTTCTGCACCTGTGCAGTTGCCTCCTGCGGCACCAGCAGCGCATGGTTGTTGTTCTTGGCTATGACGATCTGGCCGCTGCCGCCGCTCTTCAGCAGATGCTCCGGGTTGGGGAAACGGGCGATGACACTCACCGTTCCGGTTGCAGCGTCAATCACGCCGCTTGTCTTGACAATGGCCCCTTCATGCCCATACGTAGAGCCATCGGCCAGCAGCAGGCTGACACCCGGGAAAGCCTTGATGGCATTGTCCAGTCCGTTGTTCCTGCGGCTCAGATTCAATATGTCAGACTCGGTCATGGAGAAGTAAACCTCCATGGAAGATGTGTTGCTGACCGTCGTCACAGGCTGGGCGGATGACGGACTGACCAGCGCGCCCTCCTTGAAGGGAAGGCTGCCGATATAACCGGATGCCGGACTCTTCACGTAGCAGAAGCCAAGGTTATCCTTCGCCGAAGCAAGCATGGCCTGTGCCTGCCGAACGCCTGCTTCCGCCTGACGCACAGCAGCATTGGCCGATGCCACACCGCTCTGTGCCTGACGGACAGCGGCCTGTGCCGTCTCGTAGGCATTCTTCGCCGTCTGCAGCTCATAGTCGCCGATTACCTTGTTGTTATAGAGGTTCTTGCTGTTGCTGTAGGTCAGACGGGAGGTAGCCGCCTGCGCACTGGCAGAGTTCAGACTGGCATTCGCCTGCACGACACTGGCCTGTGCCTGTGCGACACTGCTCTGTGCCGAGTTCACCTGCGCCTGTGCCTGACGGACTGCAGCCTGATAGGTCGCATTGTCAATGACGAAAAGCACCTGTCCGGCACGGACATATTCGCCCTCATGCACATTCAGCCTGGTGATGAATCCGCTCACTTTCGGACGCACCTCTACGTCCTGTATGCCCTTGATGGTGGCAGGATAAGTTGTCTTCAACTGTGCATTGGATGCACCGATTGTAATCACCGGGTATTCATTACTTGTCGGAAGTCCATGCTGACCGCCGCCGCAACTGGCGAGCAACGTCACTACGGCCAGCGCAAACAGTAAGATTCTGTTATTTTTCATATTCAAATAGTTGTATATTCTCTTTTCCTTTTTATCTCAACAGGCGAAAGTCTCATCCGGACATGGAGCCCTTTTGTCCTCCACCAGAACAGGCGTGTCGAAAACTATATTACCATTAGTCAGTTTCCGATTTGCAAATATACTCATTTCTATCGCAGGCCTTTGATGCCCTGTCCCATTTTTAACAATAATTGTCTATACCAATCCCAAATCCACCGCTTTTTTAGTCAATAGTGCCAGCAGCGGCTCACGTTCGTTGGGCACTTGGTTGTCGAGCACGGCATCCTTCAGTGTCTGTTTCAGCACTCCCACTTCCCTGCTCGGTCTGAGATGGAACATCTCCATGATCTCATTGCCATCGATGCAGGGCTGCAGCAGCCGTTTATAATCACGCTCCTTAAGATCCTTCAGCTTCTCGCGGACAACACGGAAATTGTCAAGAAAGCGTTTCTTCCTGACGGCGTTCTTGCTCGTTATGTCCGCTTCACAGAGCGTCATCAGGTCGTCTATGTCGTCGCCGGCATCGTTCATCAGCCGCCGGACGGCAGAATCCGTCACCTCTTCGTCGGCAATGACAATCGGCCGCATATGCAGGTCGACCAGCTTCTGGACATACTTCATCTTGCTGTCCATCGGCAGCTTCAGCCGCCGGAAGATGCCCGGCACCATCTTCGCCCCCACGAAGTTATGGTTATGGAAGGTCCAGCCGGCTGCCGCATCCCAACGCTTGCACTTCGCCTTCCCGATGTCGTGCAGCAGGGCGGCCCATCGCAGCCAGAGGTTGTCCGTATGCCTGCAGATGTTGTCCAGCACCTCCAAGGTATGATAGAAATTGTTCTTGTGCGCCCGTCCGTTCCTTGTCTCGACCACATCCAGCGCGACGAGTTCCGGGAGGATGAGCTGCAGCAGGCCACAGCGGTACAGCTCGACAAAGCCCTTGCTGGGCGTCGGCGTCATCATGATCTTGTTCAGCTCCTCCTCGATGCGCTCCCCGCTGATGATCCTGATCCGCTCGGCATTGCGTTCCAGAGCTTCGAAGGTCTCCTCCTCAATGAGGAAATTAAGCTGTGCGGCAAAACGGACACAGCGCATCATGCGCAAAGGGTCGTCGGAAAAGGTAACGTCAGGGTCGAGCGGTGTACGGATAATGCCGTCCCAGAGGTCGTCGACACCGCCGAAAGGATCCACCAGCTCGCCGAAGCGTTCCCTGTTCAGGCAGACGGCCAGCGCATTGATGGTGAAGTCGCGGCGGTTCTGGTCGTCCTCCAGCGTACCGTCCTCCACGGCAGGCTTCCGGCTGTCGTGGCTGTAGCTTTCCTTCCGCGCCCCGACAAACTCCACCTCCGTGTCCTTGTACTTCACCTGCGCCGTACCGAAATTGCGGAAGACGGACAGGTGCGCCTTCCTGCCGAGGATGCCTTTCAGCCCACTCGCCACCTGAATGCCACTGCCCACTACCACCACATCAATGTCGTTAGAGGGACGTTCCAGAAACAGATCGCGCACGTATCCGCCGACCACATAGCACTCCAGACCGAGCCTGTCGGCAGCATCTGAAATGTGATGGAATATATCGTTATCTAATAGTTCTGCCAGTTCGGCATCAGAGAGATCTCGCATAGAATAATGTTGTCTTTTATAATATAAAAAGCATTGCAAAGTTACACAAATTACTTTAGTTCTACAAATGATACGGAGAATAAGGTGAAAAACGAGCAGACCTCTACTGTATCATCAACTGCACATTTGAAGGATAATTTCATAAGATAAACAAATACAACGAAAAAAGTATATGCAGCAAACATTCCCAACCGCTTGGGAATACGAGTTCCAAGCCTCGGGACAGCTGTTCCCAAGCAATCGGGAATGCAAGTCCCAGGCGGTTGGGAATACAGTAGCTGTTGTGTGTGGTTACGACCACACCATAGCTACCATCCTGACTGCCGGGTGTCTGTTTGTGTACCCGATCATCCTGCGACCCCGCCTTGCCGACACCCTATCGATGCCTTGCAATCACCTTTCCGTATGGGAATAGTTGTTAATTCATTCGTTTATTACAATGAAAATAAGTATTTTTGCAGTCAAATCAAGATAAGACAATGACAAGTCAACTGACAAAGACACAGCAGGAATTTCAGGACGTGCTCGCTGAATGCAGAAGCCTTTTTGCAAAGAAGCTCCACGACTATGGCGCATCATGGCGCATCCTGCGCCCATCATCCCTCACCGACCAGCTTTTCATCAAGGCGAAACGCATCCGATCGCTGGAAATCACGGGGGAAAACCTGGTGGGAGAAGCTGTCCGTCCGGAGTTCATCGCCCTGATCAACTACAGCATCGTGGGACTTATCCAGCTGGCAAAAGGCTTTGTCGACAGCGTTGACATGAGTCCGGACGAGGCATTGGCACTCTATGACAGCTATGCAAAGGAAGCCTACGAGCTGATGATAAAGAAGAACCATGACTACGGCGAGGCATGGCGCGATATGCGTGTAAGCAGCTATACCGACCTCATCCTCACGAAAATAGAACGCATCAAGGAAATCGAGGACCGCGGCGGAGAGACACTCGTCAGCGAGGGTATCGATGCCAATTACATGGACATAATGAACTATGCCGTCTTCGGGGCCATCAAACTGCATGAATAAAACCAAGTCCATATCGGTAAATGTGTGCCGTGCGCTGCTGGCACTGACGTTCGTCTTCTCGGGATTCGTCAAGGCCATCGACCCGCTGGGATCGCAGTACAAGATTGCAGAATACCTGGAGGCCGTACAGCTGTCGGCATACGTCCCGGACTGGGCACAGCTGATGCTGGCCGTGGGACTGTCGGCCGTAGAGTTCACGCTGGGCGTACTGCTGCTGCTTGCCATCCGCCGGCGGCTGGCGAGCAAGGTGACGCTGGCATTCATGGCCGTGATGACGGCCGTGACGCTGTGGCTCACCGTCAGCGACCCCATACAGGACTGCGGCTGCTTCGGCGATGCCATACGCCTTACGAACACACAGACGTTTCTCAAGAATGTCGTCCTGCTGTCGGCTTCTATCGTCCTGACACGATGGCCGCTGTATCAGGTGCGGTTCATCTCGAAGACCAACCAGTGGATAGCCTTCTACTTCACCATCGCCTTCATCCTCACGGCTTCCCTGCTGAGCCTCTACCACCTTCCCATCTTCGACTTCCGCCCCTATCACATCGGCCAGAACATCAAGAAGGGAATGGAGATACCGAAAGGGGCGAAGCAGACTGTCTACAAGACCACCTTCATCTGCGAGAAGAACGGCGTTACCAAGGAGTTCACGGAGGACAACTACCCTTATGACGACTCGACATGGGTGTTCAAGGACACCCATCAGGAAATCCTGGAGCAGGGCTACGAGCCGCCTATCCACGACTTCTCCATCACCGACCAGCAGACCGGCGACGACCTGACGGACAGCATACTGACCCGGGACGGATATACCTTCCTGCTCATCGCCCCCGTGCTGGAGCGTGCCGACGACAGCAACTTCGGCGAAATCGATGCCGTCTACGAATACGCCAAGGAGAACGGATACGGTTTCTACGGTCTCACAGCCAGTACAGACAAGGCCGTGAAGCACTGGCGGGACATCACCGGTGCGGAATATCCTTTCTATACGACGGACGGCACGACACTGAAGACCGTCATCCGCAGCAATCCGGGGCTGGTGCTGCTCTACAAGGGAACCATCATCAACAAATGGAGCCACAATGACCTGCCGCAGCAGGCCGAACTCAACGCACCGCTCTCGCTGATAGAAACCGGACGGGAACCGGAAGACAGGACATGGACGAAGATTGTACTGATCATCGTCTGCTATGTCTTCCCACTGGCCTTCCTGATTGCCGCCGACCGCATCTGGTCGTGGACAAGATGGGTGCGGAAACGGGAAGAATGGCTCAGGCAGAAGGAAGACTGGCTGAAGCAGAAAGAACAGTCAAACAGATTATATCAACTCTTAAAACGTAAAAGACAAATGAGAAAGAAAATTGTAGCAGGCAACTGGAAAATGAACGAGACCCTGCAGGAGGGTGTCGCACTGGCAAAGGAAATCAACGAGTCGCTGAAGGCAGAGAAGCCGAACTGTGACGTTGTCATCTGTACGCCGTTCATCCATCTTGCAAGTGTTGCACAGGTGCTGGACAGCAGCCTCGTAGGTCTGGGTGCAGAGAACTGCGCCGACAAGGAAAAAGGTGCCTACACGGGCGAAGTGTCAGCAGCGATGGTAAAGAGCACGGGCGCACAGTACGTCATCCTCGGGCACTCGGAGCGTCGCCAGTACTACGGCGAGACGGCAGAGATTCTGAAGGAGAAGGTACGCCTGGCACTGGCCAACGGCCTGAAGGTCATCTTCTGCTGCGGCGAGACCCTCGAGGAGCGCGAGGCTGAGAAGCAGAACGAGGTGGTAAAGGCAGAACTCGACGGTTCCGTATTCAACCTCACGGCAGAGGAGTGGAAGAGCATCATCCTCGCTTACGAACCGATCTGGGCCATCGGTACCGGCAAGACCGCCACATCCGACCAGGCGCAGGAGATGCTGGCTTACATCCGTTCAATCGTTGCAGAGAAGTACGGCAAGGAAGTGGCCGAAGAGACCTCCATCCTCTACGGCGGCAGCTGCAAGGCAAGCAACGCTCCCGAACTGTTCGCCAAGCCTGACATCGACGGCGGCCTGATCGGCGGTGCTTCGCTGAAGGCTGCTGACTTCAAGGGCATCATCGATGCTTGGAAGAAGTAACCAACAGAAACAAAAAAAGGATTCTATTGGCCTTCTTTTGCGCCAATAGAATCCTGTTTTAACTATTACAGATAATGAAAAGACTCCTTACAATCATAATGTTCATGCTGACAGCCGTTGTGGCGGCAGATGCCCAGGGGTCGGTGACGGTGACACAGAGTGCCGAAATCGACGCACTTGTCAACGGAAAGAAAGCAGCAAAGAAAACGAACAAAGACCGGAAAAAAGTAGAGAGTCAGCGTGAGACAGCACGCCCGGCGGTCAAGCCACAGGAAACAAGGCAGCTGGCTGTACCTAAGCTCAACGACCACAAGCCGGAGATCGCACGGCCGGACAACAGCACCCTGCAGCCCCGTGAGGCTGTGAGGACAAAACTGGTAAAACGTTTAGTCAGAAGACCGCACGTCCCTGCACCGGACGAGATGGAAGACACGCGTCTTGTGACCAGACGAGTCAGGAAAGGGATAAAGAAGGTGAGAGGATTCCGTGTACAGGTCTTCAGCGGCGGCAACACACGCATAGCACATCAACAGGCGGACAAAGCCGGACAGAAAGCCAAGGAACTGTTCCCGGAGCAGCCGGTGTATGTCCATTTCTATCCCCCGCGCTGGATGTGTCTCGTAGGCAACTTCACCAGCTATGATACAGCAAGAAGAGTCATGCGGGCTATCCGCAAAGGAGGCTACCCGCACGCCAACGTAATCCGCACGATGGTGACCATCAAGACTTCACAGTTTGTCGACAATTAAATACAAGTTACACCTTATATAATATAACAGCGACAGCCAGACTATGGGAACAGGCAATATATCCCGGACAAGATATGCCCGCCCAGGGGACGCTGTCAACCAGAAACAAGAATAATATGACTCCAGAAACACAATTCCGTGAAGGATTAGACGAACTAGCAGCACATTATCGAAAGGTGCTCACCCTTTTAGGAGAGAACCCTGAAAGAGAGGGATTGGAGAAGACCCCGATGCGTGTTGCCAAGGCTATGCAGGTATTGACACGCGGCTATACGCAGGATCCGCACAAAGTATTGACCGATGCGCTGTTTGAAGAAAAATACAATCAGATGGTCATTGTCAAGGACATTGACTTCTTCTCCATGTGCGAGCATCACATGCTGCCATTCTATGGCAAGGCGCACGTGGCGTACATCCCGAACGGACACATCACGGGACTGAGCAAGATCGCCCGTGTCGTGGACATCTACGCACATCGGCTGCAGGTGCAGGAACGCCTGACGGAACAGGTCATGCAGTGCATCAACGACACGCTGAAGCCGCAGGGCGTGATGGTGGTCGTAGAGGCCAAGCACATGTGCATGCAGATGCGCGGTGTGGAGAAGCAGAACTCCATCACCACCACGAGCGCATACAGCGGCGTGTTCGGGTCGAGCAAGACGCGCAACGAGTTCATGGACCTGCTGCGGGGAGAGACTAAGAGAATATGACAGGGGGGCTTCGATATGGGCTTAACCAGATACAATTCACACTTAACACATCAAAGAAATGAAAAAGATTATGAATGCTGCCGCCACAGCAATATGCTTATTCGCAATGGCATGGACTGCTGTAAGCTGTTCCAATGATGACAATCATCAGAACTCTGCTGACCAGATGCTCAAGAATATGCTCGGGTCCTATGAGGGTACGTTGGGCTTTTCATATGGTACATCAACAGTTTCCGGATGGCCGACCAGCTGGAAGGTGGATGAGACGCGCATCATCACGATAGACAAGTTCCCTTATCGAACGCTGGCGAACGGCGTGTCAAAGGAAGGATCGACAGGAACAGAGTCACCGCTTCATGCTGCCCTGCTCAAGGTAAAGGACGCTCCGCTCAAGGTCGTCATTAAAGGGTTCGGGCTGTCTGACAGCAACGCCTCTCTCACCATCATACCGCAAATCAAGTTCAATGTGACAATCGATAGTGACACCTATGAAATGAAAGGCTATATCACGGACAACAAGCCCGTGTTCAGCAGCCGTTACACGATGAGCAACTCAGAGATGGTTCTCGAATTCACGGTGGAGAAGCTGGTAAAGGTGAACAATGCGCATGGTACATCAGAGGTACAGAAAGACTTTGACAGGCCTGTTACCTATTATCTGAAAGCAAACAAGAAATAAGATGAAACTGATTTCATGGAATGTAAACGGGCTGCGTGCCTGTGTGGGAAAGGACTTCGAGCAGCAGTTCAAGGCGCTGGATGCCGACTTCTTCTGCCTGCAGGAGACCAAGATGCAGGCCGGACAGCTCGACATCAGCTTCCCAGGATATACGTCATACTGGAACTACGCTGACAAGAAAGGCTATTCCGGCACGGCCATCTTCACGAAACACAAGCCGCTGGACGTGACCTATGGCATCGGCATGGACGAGCACGACCATGAGGGACGTGTGATCACGCTGGAGATGGACGACTTCTATCTCGTAACGGTCTACACACCGAACTCTCAGGACGGGCTCCGCAGACTGGACTACCGAATGAAATGGGAGAAAGATTTCCAGGATTATCTCCACTGGCTCGATGAGAAGAAACCCGTCGTGGTGTGCGGTGACATGAACGTGGCCCATGAGGAGATCGACATCAAGAACCCGAAGACGAACCGCAGGAACGCCGGTTTCACCGATGAGGAACGTGAAAAGATGACCCGACTGCTGGACAGCGGATTCATCGACACCTTCCGTTCGCTCTATCCGGAGCAGGTAACCTACTCCTGGTGGTCGTACCGTTTTCGTGCGAGAGAACGGAACACAGGCTGGCGTATTGACTATTTCCTCATTTCCGAACGTCTGCGAGACCGTCTCGAAGATGCGAAGATCCACACGGAAATCATGGGAAGCGACCACTGTCCGGTAGAAGTTGACTTGAAATAAAGACTTCTTCGTATGCATGCCCAGACCAAGACTTTACTCCTGATGGCTGCTGTCCTGGCAGCCATCGTCGTCTATGCTGTTATCCCTGCGGAGATAACATTGGGCAGCTATACGATCCGGAAGATAACACTTGCCCACCTCTCCCGCCTGCACATTGAACAGACAAGACAGAAGAGGCAGACTGTGAAAAAGACACGTCGGAACCAGACTGTCCTTTTCATCGGAGATTCCATGGTAGAGGGACTGTCACGCCGAATGGGCGATTATGCCGGTGAGAACGGACACAGGCTCTTCACCGTCATCTGGTACAGTTCATCCACCGAAAGCTGGGGGACGACACATACACTGGAGCATTACATAGCCCGATACAGGCCGACGTATGTTCTCATCTGTCTGGGAAGCAATGAACTCTTCGTCAACGACCTTGCCAGCCGGGCGCAATATGTACGCAACATCGTGAAGAAGCTGGACAGCATACCCTTTGTCTGGATAAGCCCTTCTGACTGGAACGGCGACACAGGCATCAATGATGTCATACAGGAGAATGTCGGTACAGGACGTTTCTTCGACAGCCGCAATCTCAAGCTCAGACGCGGGAGCGACCATTATCACCCGACATGGGCGGCCGCAGCCTACTGGATGGACACGGCAGCCAGGTTCATTTCCAGCCGGCAGTGTGCTAACCCGCTACAGCTGAACAGGCCCAACACCCACCATAAGGCAACCCGTACGAAGCTCCTGCAACCTTCCTTCGAAGGTTTTAAATGAGACGAAGACAGCTAAAAACGAGACTGACTCATGGCAAAAATAACACAGCTGACAACCACCTTGCTTGATTTCTTGTCCACACAAGACAAGAGCTGGTCGTTGTGTACGCTGGCGTTCATGGCATCCTTCCTCGTGTTCTTTGCCATTTATATCGGACTGAACCGCTACCGTCAGCCGTGGACAAAGGCATACGTCATCGCATTCAGCCTCTTCTTTGCCTACAAAGCCAATGGGATACTGATGCTCATGCTCCCCATAACGGCAATCTCCTCATGGTATCTTACCCGCTTCATGATGCGACTGAAACGTGGGAAGATACGGAGGTCAGGACTTGCCATCGTCATACTGGCGGAACTCACTCCCCTGCTCTATTACAAGTACACGAACTTCACGCTCGAAATACTCCATGAAATCCTGCACAGCAACTTCTCTCCGGAGAAGATGCTGCTGCCCGTAGGAATCTCCTTCTTCACCTTTCAGGCCATCAGCTATACGGTCGATGTCTACAAGGGACGTTACCCCAAGACCGCAGAACTGACCGACTATGCCTTCTATCTCACCTTTTTCCCGCTTCTCATCGCCGGTCCCATCACCCGTGCCGAAGTGCTGCTTCCACAAGTCGGAAGACCGAGAGAGGACATCGACAGCGGACTTGTATATAAGGGGCTGTGGCTTATCATCTGCGGAATGGTCAAGAAGGCACTCATTGCCGATTACATTACACAATACAACAACATCGTGTTTGACGCTCCGGCCGTACAGAGCGGCTTCGGAGACCTGATGGGCGTGCTGGGCTTTTCGGTACAGATCTACTGTGATTTTTCCGGATACAGCGACCTTGCCATCGGTGTCGCAGCCCTCATGGGGTACGAACTGAAAGACAACTTCAACTTCCCTTACCAGAGTCTGAACCTCACCGAGTTCTGGCATCGCTGGCACATCTCCCTCTCCACATGGTTCCGCGACTATCTGTACATCCCTCTGGGAGGCAACCGGAAAGGAGCATTGCGCACCTATCTCAACAGTTTCCTGGCCATGATTGTCGCCGGATTATGGCACGGGGCATCGTGGATGTTCGTCGCATGGGGCGTGCTTCACGGTATCGGTCTGGTCGTCCATAAGCTGTGCAAGAACAACGGACTGGACCGCATTCCCGATAATACGGCAGTAAAGGCCATCAGCTGGTGCCTCACCTTCGGCTATGTCACCTTTGCATGGATTTTCTTCCGTTCACCCGACATGGCGACAGCCACGACCCTGATGACAAACATCCTCCAGACGACAAGCCTTTCCGATGCCTATATCTTCCTCATGGAATACCCGCTGTGGATCATCGTCGTCCTCATCAGCCTGGAGCTTCACAGCATCCGCGGCAACGATTACAGCTGGCTGCAGGACCGCTTCGTCCATGCTCCATGGCTCGTAAAACTGGGTATATTCGCCCTGGTGCTGCAGCTGGCCATCAACTTCAGCCAGCACAGCATACAACCTTTCATCTACACGCAGTTCTGATACCGGAGACAGGACGGCAGACGGATATTCCATCGCCAGACACCGACATCCACTTTCTTCGCTGAAGGGCATGATGCCCCAAATCGAATATTCCCCGACAGGCTTCGCTCAGCCTGCCGGGGTTCGGTTTTTATAGAGGATTTTACAATCCGGCTTGACAGAGCAAGCCTAAAGTGCAACTCTGAAGCCGCATCTCCCGATGCAGAGACAACAGATCTAATCCCTTTAACTTTATTGCATTGAAAAAACCAATACATCTCCTGGACGGGACTGGACGCCGCCGAATGCCCGCCAAGGCAAAAGCATGCGACAGTCCATGGTGTCCGCAGGAGGGAAACCACTACTGGAGCAGTTCCGCATAGTGCTTGAGATTCACTTTCTCCATTCTCCCGTCAGGATGGGTCACCATCATGTAATTGAACCGTACATGTCCCTCGGCATAAGTCACGACCCCCACGCTTCCATCACGAAGGTTCAGTGTGAGATAGCCGTTACGCTTCCCATTCTCATAGTTACAGTTCCATTTCTCCTTTCCATTTGGATAGTAAGAGGTCACATGCCCGTCAAGCACCGTGTTGGCATCATTCCCCAGATCGAGGAAAGCATAGCCTCCTTCGAGCCGCTTCTGACCGTCTGGATAAAAGTCCTGAAAGATGTCACGCTCCTGTCCCTTGTAAGTTTCTTTCGCCAGAAGACGGTAATAAGCCGCCGCATCACGGTCGGCCACTACTTTCTTCTGCTGATTGTAGAATATCGTATCACGAGATACCACCACTGTTGTAACGCCTTCACGCGCAAAAGATGTTGCAGAAACCAAGCACACCAGTGCTAACAAAAGTAATTTTCTCATTGTTGTATAGGTCTTTAATTATCGTTTTGACACCGCAAAATTAGTGCTTAGAAATGACACCGCCAAATAAAAACAAGAGTATTTTCCGATTATTTTTCATGCGTTTTCAGTTGTAATTTACGGTCGAAGAAAATATCAAAACGTAAACAAAGCCAAGCAGATTAGTTCAGAAAAAGAAGCAGACTATACAAAATTCAAGAATACAAGACCTCCTCCCTGTCTATCTGTCACATGATTGACCTATATCAATTCTGTGTGCAAACAACCGGAACGACAGTGTTGCATTTTGTCACGAAGACACTACCGGAAGCAGAAGATGAACGGCAGATTGTATCTGCAGGCAACGGGCCGGCCGTGCAGCATAGCCGGTTTCCAGCCATGTATCGACCGCAGGGCAGCGGCGACAGCACGGTTCAAAACGACATTGCCTACCGTCAAGAAGACCATATCCTTCAGCGATCCATCCACATCGACGACAAAGGACACGATCACCTTCCCCCTGGGTGTCGATTCCCGGTGGTTGTCACTATAAAAGAGATTCTGTCCGACAGCCTCAGAAATATTCCCCTCAAACCGGGGCATTGTCTCTGGGAAAACCGAGTCGGCGGGAAGAGCCGCATATACCGCCTCATCGGGGAGGTGCGCTGTGCCGGCGGCAGGAAGCGGCTGTCGCAGCCATCTCCTGAAATTCCTTGAGAAAAGCACATCTATCACCTCACTGCTCACCAAAGAATACGTGCCCCCGACACTGTCCGTACCGAGATCAAAGCGCACGTACGCTCCCTCCAAGGCAAACTGGCCGGGCAGATGTTCCCAGTCGACAATATCGGTGAGAGGGGCATTCGACGTCGTGTCAAGTACCTCACAGAACTGATAACGTATGCCGGCATTCCTCCAGAGACGTTCCTGATTGAACACATCTCTCTGTGTCAGGATCTTCTGATGGATAAGGTCAAAGGTGAAGTACAGGTGTCTGGAGGCAATGACCGACTGCTCTCCCCGTTCTTCCAGACAGGCGAGGAAAGAGATGTACCGCCCCGGCTCCAGCCAGAGACAATGCAGCTTCATGTCGCAATACCGGCGGACGGACGCTCTGTCATCCTTCATCGTCCGAATCTCCTTGCCCCTCCTCAGCTGGAAATTCCGCCATCCTTCCCTATAACCGGCGGACGGCTGTCCGAAGAAGAAAGCCGTAAGACAATGCTGCAGCTCCGGCAATACCGATCCATTCAGTCCTTCCGGCCATTCCATGTCCATGGAGACACTGGTCAGCGTGTCGCCTTTCTCATACAGATGGCAGGACGCCTCATAGAGCATGGCGTCGCGGGAAGCGACAGTCATCGATGTCTGTGCCGTTGCAGCAAGGCCTACGGCCAGAGAGAGAAGCAAGGGGAAAAGTCTGCCGGTCATCATTTCATAAAAGGTTGTCTGTCGTTTCCGCTGTACTTTATTTCTTCCTCGTAAAGGAGTCGTCGAGCTGCATCTCGCCCGTGAAGCGGATGGACTCTCTTCCGCTGGGGCTCACGATGAGCGAGGCCGCAGCATTGTCGAACACCTCCAATACGATCTGAAAACTCTCGTATTCATCGCGTGTCGTCATGACGACACGCCGCCCGTCCCTGATCAGTTCTTCCTTATAGTCGGTCAGCGGTTCCAGGAGATGCATGCCCCCGCCCGAACCATAAGGTATCTGGTACGCCCGGCCGATATACGGAAGGGAAAGACCGACTGAATCGCCGCTCACCTCGATGCACCAGTCTTCCGCCATATAGACGGAAGGGCCGCGCATGGGATACATCCGGTCTACGAAGACACGGTAGCGGCGTTCCCCCAGATGCGCTTTCACAGCGGCCGTCCGCAGGTGCGCCATCTGCTCCTTGGAGACAGGGTTCCCCTCTGAGTCATAATAAGCCGTAGCACAGCCTGCCAGCAGGGCGGCTGCCGAAAGGGACAAAATCAAATGTTTCATCATTTACCTCGCTTTCTTTTAATGTTCCTGCTGTCCTCTCCCTCAAAGCAGGCGTGTACAGAAGCAGAGAAGCCGGCTGCGGGGAGACAGCATGCCTTATTCTATCTTCTCGATCTTCGGCGCCTCCATCTTTTCTATGGCGGGAGCCGACTGCCGGGCAGGCTGCTCCGCAGGAGAAGTCACATCGGGAGCAGGCACCGGAACCGGGGCCTCGCTATGGCCGTCACCAGTCTTCGCCCCCGCCGCTTTCTCTTCCGCCGGCCGGGCATCTTTCCCCTTTCCTCCATCGCCGGATTTCGCCTCATCCGTCATCATGTCCTGTTTCGAAGCCTTCATCTTCGGCCAGAGATAATCGCCCACAATGTCTATTGTGTCCCTGTCGGCATCGTGCTGGAACTCTTCTTCCTGCGCATCGTCAGCCAACGGCGCATCATCTTCAGCCACAATGAAATTGTAGGCCAGTCCCAGGAGAACAAGGACAATCAGACCCAGAAGCACCTTAAAGGTGAGGGTACCGGTAAATCTATGCTGTATATGCTGATTTGACATCGTCTTGCTGTATAATTATTCTGTTCATGGGAAGTCCTGTTTATGCTCCCGGAAGAAACACAATCCTATATGTTCTCCTTCCCCCTGCAAATTTAGATAAAAATCCCGAATTATAAGCCAATTGGAATAAAAAACCAAAATGAATGTCTCCGAATACTCCTTTCCTGATGTTTGAAAAGGTCTGAATTCTTCAAGACCGGCATGCTGTGTAGAAGCCGTGGAAAGAGGGGGGTGGCTTTATGAAACGGCAGATCCGGACAACTGCTTCCGCACAGAAGTTCACCTAATGGACTCTCTTCGACCTTTTTGACGTACAGAAGAAAGACCTTGTCAATCAGTATGGATGACGGTTTCGATGGAATACGTGACCGTTTTATATCGTTGTGAATAACTCCAGTTGTTTATGGGGAGTTACAACCTCAACTCTTTCCTGTAAATCAAAATTGAAGACCATGGCTTCGACCATAGAGTGTCTGTTCTCAATTTTCCCACCGTTATGGTAGAAATGTTCTTTCGTCACGACATTGAAACGCTGCCAGAGACGTTTTATCATCTCATTGGGCCGGTAATCATTGTGATGCCAGGTAGAAAGAATAAATTTCGCACGGGTCTGTGACAAAGCATGGAAAAGTTCCTCTTCATCTTTCTCCGTCCATCCATTGTAATAGTCTACATATCGACCATAATATGGCGGGTCGCAATAAATAATGTCGTTTTCACCAGCCTGTGCTATGGTTTCAAGGAAGGAAACATTATTGAAACTCCACGCTTTCTTGTTGATGACCTGAGCGACTCTTCCTATTTGATTGCAGATTTTCGTTATATATGCAGGTGCAAATCGTCCGGGCTTTTTACAAAAGGGTATATTCCAATCGCCGCGTCTGTTGAAACGCATCATTCCGTTAAACCCTGCCCGAGACAAAAAAACAAAGTCATAGGGACTATGTTCCTGATTGAACCTGTCACGAACAAGACGGTAATACGCATATCCATCTTCGTCTGCCATCTCTAAGAGTTTGCTTTCACGCTCAAGATATGTACGCATAGTATAAGGCGTTATCTTTCCACTTTGAACCTGCTGATAAAAGTTTATTATGTGTGGATTGGTGTCACCTACGATATGAGTACCATTGACAGGCGAATTGAAGCCGACAGCACCCGTGCCGAAAAAGGTTCTATCCAACGTGCATTAAGTGAAATTCCCGATGTCAGAATCAGGTCATTAATCCATGGGAGCAATTTGGTCTTGATACCCTGCGATTTTATAGGAGGAATGATGACAGGCATGTTTATTTTTTCAATTCGGTAAGTATTTTATGCTCTTTTTCCAGATATTCCCGGTAAGTCTCAAGATTATTATAATGAGGTTTTCCTATGCCGGCTTTAGTTGCATCTGCTGCATTATAGAAATTCATCCAATAATGGTCAAACACCTTTTCTCCGAGTATAGCAAAGGTGCCTTCTCCCTTCGTGAGTTTGTCAATCTCTATGACCCCTCCGATATTCCTCGTGTTTCCACTGCCCGGTCTGTCACATGCAATTTTCCATTTGGGCTGGACAAAGATAATAAAATGCTCAATAACCGATTTTATTGCATTAAGCTCGTTTATGCTATATACTTTCAGTTCATCCTCAGTACTGACACCTTGCTTATAAAGTATCCCCAGTACATAGATGACATTTATACGCACCATACGGATAATCCGTGTTCTTTTTCACTTTGCGATTACGGAAATATCCCCAATATGAACCTGACGGAAAGAGGATGAAAATTGCCGGTTCACCCGATGATGTCTACCCCCGACCGGCCAGAGGGACAAATGGGAATGGGATTCCCAACCGGTCGGGAATCCCATTCCCAGCCGTTGGGAGCAGGATTCCCGGCCGTTGGGAACGACAGTCCCAGTGCCGGGATCAGCGACGACAGGCAGGAGCAGCCTGTCCCGGCTGCCCAGCCTCCGGACAGCCGGTGCGCCGGCTATTCCTTGATGCGGATGAACGCATTGGCAAGGATGGCTGTCAGACCACCCGTCGTGATACCGCTCGAAAAGATGTTCTTGATAATATCGGGCATCTTGTCGAGGATGCCGGGCACTAACTCTACGCTCAGGCCCATGGCAAAGCTGATGGCCATCACCAGAACCGCCTTGCGTGTAATTTCCGTGGCGGAGATGATGCGGATGCCCGCTGCTGCGACCGTACCGAACATCAGCAGCGTCGCTCCGCCCAGCACCGCATCGGGAATGAGGGAGAAGAGCTGGCCGACGACCGGGAAGAGCCCCAGCAGCACCAAAGCTCCGGCGATGAAGTAGCCTACATAGCGGCTGGCGACGCCTGTGAGCTGGATCATACCGTTGTTCTGGGCGAAGATGGAGTTAGGGAAGCTGTTGAAGACGGCAGCCAGAAAGGAGTTGAAGCCGTCGGCAAGGACACCTCCCTGCGCTCTCTTCAGGAAGACGGGTCCCTCGACCGGCTCGCCCGAGATCAGCGAATTGGCGGTGATGTCGCCGAAAGCCTCAACCGCCGTGACGAGATAGATCAGCCCCAGGCCGATGATAGACCCCGTGTCGAAGTGCAGGCCGTACTTGAAAGGCACAGGGATGTTCAGGTTTCCCGCACCGCTGATGCGTGAGAAATCAATCATGCCGAGCGCATAGGCCGTCACGCAGCCTATCAGCAGCCCCAGCACGATGGAGCCCATGCGCAGGAAGCGGTTGGACGAACGGTTGAAGAAGATGATGCTCACCAGCACCAGCAATGCCAGCCCCAGGTTCTGCAACGACCCGAAAGTCCCGCCGTCCACCGCCGACTGGCCGCCGCCGCAGGAGGTGATGCCGGCCTTGATCAGGCACATACCGATGAGCGAGACGACGATGCCCGATACCAGCGGCGTGATGATCTTACGGGTATAAGGCAGCAGACGGCTCACGACCATCTCGACGACCGATGCCACCATGCAGGCACCGAAGATGTAGCTGAGCCCCAGTCCGACATCCATCTTGCCGCCGACGATGCCGAGCAGACCTGCACCGATGATCGGACTGATGAACGAGAAAGACGTCCCCTGGATGCAGAGCAGCCCCGTCCCGACCGGGCCGAACCTGCGGCACTGGACGAATGTGGCCAGCCCCGACACGAAGAGCGACATCGACACGAGGAAACCGGTCGTCTCCAGGTCGAACTTCAGCGCCGAGCTGATGATGAGCGGAGGGGTAATGATGGCGACGAAGATCGCCAGCAGATGCTGCAAGGCGGCAAACAGTGTCTCACGGAGAGGCGGACGGTCGTTCAGACCATAGATGAGTTCCTTGGACTTTTCCATTCTTTTACTTTTTAAATGCTATATATAATAAGGTGTACCATGCTTCAGGAAGCGGGAGGAGCCGGCATGCCGCTTCAACGGCCGATGGCCTGCCGCCCCGGAGGCAGACAGATTCATCCAGCAAAGGCAGCGGGCATGGAATCCGCCGAAACAAAAAAGGCAGGCATGAAAGCCCACCTTGGTTTTATTCTTCTCGCAGTTTTATCTCACAATTGTCAAGCGACTCGATGATCGCCAGGCTCTCGCAGCGCACACCGGCCGCCTCTATCACCTCGCGGCCGTGCTGGAACGCTTTCTCGATGATGAAGCCCATCCCCACCAGTTCGGCCCCGGCCTGCCGGCAGAGATCGATGATGCCCTTCGCCGCATTGCCATAGGCAAGGAAGTCGTCGACGAACAGCACCTTGTCGCCCTTGCCCAGATACTCCTTGGAGATGACGACGTGGTATTCCCGCTGCTTGGTGAACGAAAAGACCGTCGTCGAAAGCATATCGCCCATCGTCGAGGGCTTCTTTTTCTTGGCGAAGACCACAGGCAGGTCGAGCAGGAAGCCCATCATGATGGCCGGTGCGATGCCGCTTGCCTCAATGGTGATGATCTTGTTGATTTCGGTCGAAGCATAACGGCGGATGAACTCCACACAGACCTGCTTCATCAGGTTAGGATCCATCTGGTGATTGATGAACTTGTCTACTTTCAGGATACCGTTCGGGTAACACTTTCCATCCTTGAGGATACGGTCGCGTAATGCTTTCATTGTGCAATGAATCGTTAGTCGGTTTTGAGAATTAATTGCCTGCAAAAGTACTAAAAAGATTAAATATAACGAAAAATACCTGTGTTTTTCTGTTTCCCTGATAATGGAGTTCCTGCTGTGGATAGCAGGTACCCGGCACCATCGCAAGTAAGCCTTACTTGACGTGCAAGTAAGGCTTACTTCACGGCTTATCAAGGCTTGGTTGAGAAGCAATCAAGCAACAATTATTACACGATCTTGCAACATGCTGACTACCTGATGTTTGTACCTGCGCCTTCAACGAGTCATTTTTCAGTCCCACTTCTCCATGAGATGAGCAGCTAAAACGCCACTACCACGGTAGTGGAAATAGACTTCTTCTTCAATGCTGCCACAATATCTTTGGCAGTTTCCAAGTCCGTTTCGATCGGAATCGTCCGCTGCGCACTTTTAAGAATATTGTTGAGTGAATTACCCGTGAGCGCATTACTGTTGCCGGAAAGCGAGTTGACAATGTTCACAACCGCAGACTTCTGCTGCTTGCGGGGCACGGTAATCAACTTGATATTATAGCGAGGCTGCGGTTCATCAGCTGGAGGAGCCGGTTTTTCTTCCTGCTCATGCGAATCGACTGGCGGAGGAGCAGGCTTCTCTTCCTCACCCTTCAGATCAGGATTCGTTTCCTTTCCCTGCTTGTCAACTGGTTTGGAGACTGGCTCCCCATGCTGGTCATGCGGTTCAGATGGCCAGAGAATTGGCGGTTGAACCACTGGAACAGGCTCACCCTCTTTTATCTCTACAAGCTGGTTGTTAAAGATCTCGATCAGCTTGGAGATGCCCATTGGCATGTCAGCCGCAGTCACGCAAAGATTGACGTCAATACATCGCTTGCTCTTGAACTCCTCCTTGGTAACATCCGTCATTGCAGCAGAGTCGCCTGGAGCAGAATACTTGGCCTTGAGTTCCACCTTGTCATCCTGCATGCTGCTCTCCGTCACCGTTGCCTGAAAGGTCAAGTTAACCTGTTCTATCTGCAGGTAGGGAACGGGCACGATGCAGATGAGTGGCATGATGAGACGGTTTACCTGTCCACCACTCTCGAAGTAGAAGGTCACGGTGACAGGCTCAAGATTTTCAGAGTGGCCGGGCTTCTTTCTGAACACCACCCCGTAGAGATATTCAAGGGTAGCTCGGGCAGCCTCTTCCTGTGCATTTACACAGGCTGAAAGAGGTCCGCCGATGATGCGATTGAAATCAAGTTCGCTCAGCGAAGAATTCTGCTGGCTTTGTTTGGGGTTATTTAATTCAGGCATATTCTTTCTGTTTTAGAGATTCTTGGAATTGATTCTTACGGGTTATCCGCTGGTTCGTCAGCCTTCCGTATGCGCATACCGTTGCTGCCTGCTATCTGCAACAGACGCGACATGCCATTTGAAGGGGCTGCGGCAACCGCCTTGATGTTCACACGTATGTTGTTGCGCACATCGTTTTTTTCCTGGCGTGACTCGGCAAGCAGGTGATTGGAGGGTGAGAAACGCACCTTTAATCCTTTCAGCTGATGGGTGTTCGAAGACATGATACTTACGAAGAAAGAAAGATCCGCCTGACTGATTTGCAGGAAAGGAAAGGGCACCAGTACCAAGAGGGGCACACGGAGCGTGTGGTTTTTCCCATCCTGCTGAAACGAGAAACTGACCATTACGGGTTCAGAACCATTGTCAGTAGCATGGAAGGCAGTGCGCTCAATGAGGTCAAGCGACTTTTCCAAAGTCCCATGTTGCGCCTCGATGCAGTCGGTAAGCGTCTTGCACATGATGTCAGAGAGCCACATGACATCTCTATACGTCTTCTTCTGGGGGTTGCTTTTCTGTCCGTCACTCATTTCTTCCTACGTGATTTGGTTCTTCGTTTAAGATTCTTCTGCACTGCTCCTGCCTTCCCTTCCCGATCACATCGGGTTTGAAATCTTCATCTTCTAAGCGTTTTTTCCGCTACTAACCCTTTTCCTCATCCGGCTTCCAGTCACTGGATGTGGGACGCCTAATAATGCGAGGGTCGACAGGTCTATCTACGTCAACAGTCCTATCTGCGTCAACAGTCCTATCTGGGTCAGCAGGTCTTCCTTCCGTTCCTAAACGTACAACATCTGCCCTTCTCACAGCTTCAGTACAATCTAGCATGGAGCGTTTTACAGGTATGCGCCACTCTTCGCTGGGACGAATAAAAGAACTGTTCTCTTCTCTGTTGGGACGAGCCACAGGACGGTCTTCCACTCTGCCGGGGCGGACATAAGAACTGCTTCCTTCTGCGTTGGGGCGAGCCACAGGACGGTCTTCCACTCTGCTGGGACGAACTACAGGACGATCTCCCACTCTGCTGGGGCGGACATAAGAACTGCTTCCTTCTGCGTTGGGGCGAGCCACAGGACGGTCTTCCACTCTGCTGGGGCGGACATAAGAACTGCTCCCTTCTGCGCTGGGACGAGTCACAGGACGGTCTTCCACTCTGCTGGGACGAACTACAGGACGATCTCCTACTCTGCTGGGGCGGACATAAGAACTGCTCCCTTCTGCGCTGGGACGAGTCACAGGACGGTCTTCCACTCTGCTGGGACGAACTACAGGACGATCTCCCACTCTGCCGGGGCGGACATAAGAACTGCTCCCTTCTGCGCTGGGACGTGCTACAGGACGTATATTGTCTATACTAGGGCGAACTATAGGTCTACTAGGTCTACGGCCGTATTCTATATCTATAGAGGAATCCGACGGCTTAGGATGCCCGTCCTGGGGCAGTCTGCCTGGCCGAGGTCGAAATATAGGATCGGTTGGATTTAAAAGGTCAGGAGCATTACGGCGCCGTTCATTGTCAAGCACATACCCTACAAAGTCGGTATAAGCGGTATCAATATAGCCGTTTTTCCGATACCCCTTGGGCAAATCCTTGTTGTTGAGTTCGCCGTATGTGTACCAGCCATTATACCGTTTGCCGAAGTTTGCAAGGTCTTCCTTGAGAATACGCTGTCCGTCAGTAGAATTAATGTCATTGGGATAGATACGCTGTGCCGTCCTGAGGGCAAGCAGCAGATGGTTGCGCAGCCAGTCATGCCTGTTGCTGCCACGGAGTGTTTCCTGCCGATCAATGTTCCACTGTATGCTTTGTTCTGGGTCGAAAGTGCACTCCGGATGTGGTTTCTTCCTGTTGGTCTCAGGCAGTGCAAACGGATTCCGGGGGTCAGGACGGTTCTCACGGATGCGCTTTTCCTGCGCTTCTTTTCTCCACCGTTCTTTCTCTTCCTTCAGCTTTTGTTCTCTTATCCGTTCCTCCTCTGACTGTTCTTTATGCAGCCTGACCGCCTGTACGAGCGCAGCAATCTTGTCGTGGCGCTTTTTTTCAGCCTCTTTACGGCGTTTTCTTTCGCGTTCCCTTTCTTCTTCAATGCGTTTCTGTTCCTCGCAATCTGCAGCTATGATAGCACGTTGCCGATCCGCTTCCCAACGCATCTCATCCACTTCTTCAGCTGTCAAAGTCTCCTGTATGATGAGATTGTTGCCAAAGAAATCAAGCATTTTTGCCATACCCGACGGCATATCGCTGGTTGCAGCACGGATGCTGATACCCATTTTGCTCTGCATCGAAATAGACTTTTCATCCTCTTCCGTGCGTTTATACCCTTCTGACGCATACTTCGCTTCCATCTTCTCGCTGTCGCATGCCGTGATGTCGGCCGTAAAAGAGAGGTCAACATAGTTGATGCGCATATACGGAATGGGGACAATGGTCATGAGCGGCACCGTCATGAGCATGGGAACTCCCTCCATGATGAAGGAGAAAGTAACAGTTACAGGCTCTCTACCCTCGATATCAAGACTTGAATCGGTCATCGTAAAACCACGGATGAAATCCATTGTGGTCTGCGCGGCCTCAGCCTGCGCATGTACGCATGCAGCCAATGGTCCGCCGATGATGCTTCCGAAGGGGATGGAATTGAGGGCGCTCACGACCTTACTGCCTGCATTTATATTAGTTCCATCTTGCATAATGTTACGGAATTATCGTTGGAATGAACTTGCCTTCTTGAGGTTCTGTTGTGCCTCTTCGACGTTTTTCAGTATCTCCATCGCACGCTTTGACTCGTTACGGTTGATGTTCAGCACGAGGTGGCAGTGTGGACAATGCAGTCCGCTTGCCGAAAGCAATTCAGTGATGGAAGTAGAAATGAATGTTCCACATTTAGGACAGTTGAGCCCCGGGGTTTTCTGCTGATTATTTGTCATAGCTATAGGTTTTGATATTATTCTTGGTTTTCATTCTTTGATATCACCTTTATGCTGCTGTCTGTTGCCTGCAGCAATCCACGCATGCCATCAGGCAACTGGACTGGTTCGAGCTTTACATGTACCTTGATGTTTGTCATCTTCTGTTCCAATCTCCTAGCTTTTGGCATTTCTGTCGGTACAGGTCGCTTGAGCCTGACGCAGACTCCGGGGGCAATTATCCTTCTCCGCAGTATTTCCTTTTCCAGCGTTGCTGACATTTTCGCCTCCGGAACACTTCTCAGCTGATCCCTGAACACCGGATAACGCTCCAGAAAAAGGTGCCGTTCTTTCTCGTTTACATCGGTTTTGATGTCAACCTGTGCCTCAATGTCAAACGTAGCTTCCGCAACACGCAGCACAGGAAGCGGCAACAACGACAGCTTGGGTATGGAGACAATCTGCTGCAGCCCGTCAGAATCGGTCATTTCAAAGTCAACCATCTTGAGCCTTTCATGTCCATCTCCTATTTTCGAGGGTACCAGTGCATAGTTACGCAGCACCTTCAGATAGTCTTCGGCAGCCTTCTGGTCGGCAGCAACAGTTGACTGGATCATTCCCGTCAGCATATCAGCCAACGTCATCTCCATCGAATCTCCCCCCTTGCCACCTGCAAGGTCTTCAGGACGTATCTCTTGGGTATTGGTAATGTCATTGTCCATAATGCATTGTCAGAGTTTATGATTCAGACTTCTTTATACTTTCCTGCGGTGAGACCGTCAATGAGACACTGTGGACAGCATGCCCGGGCAGCAATGCCAGACGGTCAGCATCGACAATGACATCCATCGACTGGATGCCGTCTTCCGGCGATTTCCCTTGCAGTTCACCGTCAGAAGCGATAGCGAAGCGGAAGGTTATCTCCATGTCGCCAATAGTCACGGCAGGCAGATTCAGCTGATTCATGACACCCGCATCGGCATATTGCTCAGCGAGTGATTCTGTGAGGAGGTTAGCCTCATGCTGCGCCGACAGTACGTCGCGCAGCACTGAGGCTATTACGTCTTGTAATTTCGTCATGTTGAAATTATTTTTATGATACAAATACTATGCGTTGCAGTTTTCCCGCAGTGATTTTGTAGACTCCTTTTTCGCTGAACACAAGCAGCATGTTGTCACCGCTCTGCAGCAAAACAGGAGTTTTCGCGCCGTTAAGCTGAACGCACTTCACCGCCGTCGGCTGGCAAGCTCCCTGCTCGTCACGATAGTTTACCGATATGGCAGCATACCCGTTGGTAAGCGACACCTGTTCTGCCGACACCTGAAGAACACCATTGGGGTCGATGACTTCCGCCGACTCATTGAGTACATCTAACAGTTTGTCGATTCCACGAGGCATATCCCCTTCGCTTGCAGTGATGGTCACGTCCATCGTTGTTTCCACACTGTAGCGCGAGTCACGGGTTGCACCAGAGTCTTTCTTTGACGAGTAGCTCGCCGACAAAGTTGCCGCAGGACTTGACCTGTTCTCCGTTTCAGGTTGTTTGGCACTCTTCCCTGCCGTCTCCCCCTTCCCTGCTGAAGGCTTCTGTGCTCCTCCACCAGAAGAAGACGGCTTGGCAGGCTTGTCACTGCTGCCCAATCTGAAAGTGGTATTGACAGGTGTTCCGCCGCTTCCTACCGAAGCCACGACCGACGAGACTGCATCCACCTTGGCCTTGAACGTGTAGTTCATGGACGTTATGGAGAGGCGTGGCACCGGCATCAGCGTGAGCAGCGGTACCCGTATCTTCACCTGTTTACCGTCGCGGACGAAGTTCATCGTGACATAGGCTATCTGTCCCTGTCCGTCCTCGTCCACTTTTATGCCTTCTTCACGGATGTAACCGAGCGTCTCCTTCGCCAGGTCACGCTGTGCCTTGATAGCTGCACGCAGCGGATTGCCAATGAGCTTATCGAACGACAGCTTGTCAAGCAGGTTCAGGGAATCTTCCACGAAAGCCTTGTCAATCTGCACTTCGTTCAACTCCTTCATCTGTTCAGCCAGGGACGGTTGGCTTGCGCCGCCCTTTTCGCCCTTTCCGACAGTGTCCTTGACACCCTCAAGAATACTCTTGCCTTCCTCAACAACTCCGCCTTTTTCCTCTTTCGGGGACTCGGCATCGTTCTTGTCTTTGTCCCCGGTGTTGCCGTCTTTACGATCAGCTTCACCGCCAGCATCTTTATTGGTGTCCTTATCTTTACCACTGTCTGTGCCTCTCAGATCCTTAACCTTGTTTTCAACAGTCTCCTTGACTGTATCTATAATGCCTTCAAGGAAGCCACCACCCTCTTTTCCGGATGCGCCTTGTGCGGCATCTCCATCCGTTTTCGGGGCTTGCTCCGCAGGCGGAGAGTTGTTGGCAAGATTTTCATCTTTGCTTTTATTATTGTCATCTGGCATAGTCAACTGTTATTTAATTACTTTGATGACCAGCTTTCTCTCGCCGGCCTTTGCACAATAATCTCCCTCTTCATTGAACTTGCAGAGTAATCCAGCGTCGTCAGCAGCCTTCTCACATTTTTTGTCTGTAACTTCACTGCCCAACTTGGAGCCCTTATATTCATACAGGCGAATGTCCTCGGGCATGTAATATCCCTCCTTATTCTTGTAAGAAATATAGGTGCTTCCGCCGCCACCCAGACTGACTACCTGGTCAGAGGCGCGCATTTCACCCTTTGTGTCCGTAGAGTCAATAGAGCTACTGAGTACTTCCAGCACCTTCGACATTCCGGCAGGCATGTCGTCCTGTCCGGCTTTGACGTTCACGTCCATCGTATATTCCACGCTGTATTTGGAATCACGCGTTGCCGTGGAGTCTTTCTTGCTTGATATGCTGGTGCTCAATTCCACGCTGCCACTTGCTACGAGTAGGTTGAATCCCGCCTTTACCTTCGTCCCCATTTCAAATCCGAAGGACTTATGTTCGGTTTTTGAAGTGGATGCTGCCGCAGAGATGCGTGCCTTGAAAGCAATGTCAATCTCGCGTATGGTAAGGTAAGGAATCGGAACTATCGTCAGCAATGGCAGGCACAGAGTTGCCGAACGCCCGTCTTTGCGGTATTCGAAACTCACGTAAATCGCCTTCTTTCCACCGCCCTCTGCGTCAGTCAGCCCCACATCTCTGATAAACTCCCAGGATGCTTGTGCCGCCTTAGCCTGCGCATCAATGCAGGCTTTGAGCGGACTTCCTATGAGCGTACCGAAAGGCAACGACTGCAGCGCATTGGTAGCGACTTGAGAAGGAGTCGTGTCAATGGATGCCATAACCTTGGAAAGATTTAGAAATTAATAATTCGATGATTCTGTCCGAAAGGCATGCTGTTAAGACTGGGCCGGAGCAGCAGGTGTGGGTGCTTTCTGTTCGAGTACCCTTACATTTATCTTCTGTACACCACACTCGATTACATAAGCATTATCTCTCGGTGTAAACTCAAATTCCATGGTCTTGTCCATGTCGTTTTTGGTGGCGCTGGCAGCATCCTTACATTTTATCTGGGTGGAATCATAGAGTCCCGCAGGTGTCTTATACTGGGCAATCACCTTTGCTTTCGCATCCTTCGCCACATAGAACGTGGTGTCGTTTACGGTCAGCTCGCCGTCGGGTGAGCAGAGGTCCATCGCTGCACCGAGCAATTCAAGAATCTTTGCCATACCCGCAGGCATGGACTCCTGACCGGCATGTACAGCAACGTCAATCGTAGCCTCAACACTGAACGATGAGTCCTTCGTACTCTTGGAATCGTACTTGGACGAATAGGATGTGGTCAGGCTGGTTGTCCTTTTCGAACGCCACCCGTTCTTTGTGTCCTTCTTGTAGTCTCGTTTATACTCTGAGGAGTATTCACTCGTATCAGAAGTGTTTTCAACACCGTTTACCGTGGCTTTGAAATTGATGTCAATAGAGTTGATTGCAATGTACGGAATAGGCAGAATCGTCAGCAGAGGAACGCTGATAGTCACCTTCCGCCCATTCTGTACAAAGTTAAAGTACACGTAGATAGCTTCTTTCGTACCGTCTTGCGTTTCGTTCAGACCTACCTCTTGGATGAAATTCACCGTAGTCTGCGCTGCTTGTGCTTGTGCCAGGATACAGGCATTCAGCGGACCACCAATTAAGTTGTCGAAAGGAAGTCCTTGCAACGTTCGGATAGTTTTACCAGTTACTCCCATAGTGTTAAGTTTTTAGTCAGGTTCTTTGAATGGACAGATTGACAGGATAGAACCTGTATAAATCCTGCCACGTCCGGTTAGTTATTCAGCTATATAAATCACTGTGGCCTTCGTTTTAAAAACAAACGCAAAATCTATGTCGCAAATATAGGAAATAAAATAATAACTTCCAAATAATCAGACAAAAAAATCCATTTTCTTTTAAAAAAATCATACAAAGGAAAACTGCACAGAGGGGAACGTTTGCCGTAGCAAGGGCTGTTGGGCGGGAAGCAGGCTTGGTCATATTGGTTGCCAATCCCGGGGTTTCTCTGGAAAATTCCACAGTCCTCCGATGACGGAAAACCCAACGAAGCATCGGGAGCAATGCGCTCCTTGGCCATAATAATATTGTGTAGAAAACAACGGATGCCAGACAGCATTGCAACCAAAGCCCTACTTGAAATACAAGTAAGCCTTACTTCACACGCAACCAAGCCTTACTTACGATGCAATCAAGCACAGACAATTGCACAGCTCTGCAATCAACAGACAACCTGACCTTTGCACATTTTGCAGGAATCGGCCTTTTTCTCCTGCATCCCTGGTGCAGGCCAGAAAGAATCATGCAGGCCTACTTACTGCAGACAAAGCTTCTTTATTATGAAAATATTTATTACTTTTGCAGCCGTTTGCCGGAAGGGGAATGACAGCCCGGACCGGTCTTTTATTCATTCATTATATGTACAAACCAACATTTCAAAAGCGCAGCGTTCTGAAGTTCAAACACTTCTCCAACCACGGCTACTCGCTCTTCGCCGTCCTCGGCAAAGAGGTGCTGGTCGGGGTGCTGAGCGTCGCTACTCTGCAGCATGCCACCGCCAAAGGCATCAGTATCGAGGCCGACAAGGCCGAGACCGACTCAGCTGCTACCGGCCGGGGAGTGATGCTGGATGAGGTAAGCGTGACGGGGACGCGCGCACCGCTGACGGTCAGTCAGCAGGCGAGAATGGTAACTGTACTGAGCCGTGAGGACATCCAGGCGGCGCCGGTACAAAGTGTAAACGATCTGCTGAAGTATGCCGCCGGCGTGGATGTCCGGCAGAAAGGCCCCTTGGGCGCCTTGACGGACGTAAGCATCCGCGGCGGTAACTCCGAACAGATCACCGTCCTCCTCAACGGCATCAACATCTGTGATGCACAGACAGGACACAACGCCTTTGATTTCCCTGTCGACATCAGCGAAATCGAACGCATCGAAGTCCTCGAAGGGCCTGCAGCCCGGGTTTACGGCACGTCTTCTTTATTAGGCGCCATCAACATCGTAACCCGGACACCACAGCAGACGAGTCTTTCCGCCCATGCAGAAAGCGGCTCCTACGGCTACTTCAGTGCCGGCGTGCGCGGCAACCTCGCATCCGGAAACCGGTGGAACAACCAGCTGTCGGCCTCCTGCACCCGCAGCGACGGTTATCTCCGCAGCAAGGCCGGCCGTCTCAATGCCGATTACCGCACGGCAAAAGCCTTCTACCAGGGCAACTACACGGATGAGGACATAACCGTGAGATGGCACGCCGGACTGAGCGCAAAGGACTTCGGAGCCAACACGTTCTATTCTTCACGGTATGACGACCAGTTTGAACATACCTTCAAGACCTTCACCGCCCTGCAGGCCGAAAACCTCCGCGGACGCTTCCACATCCGGCCGGCCATCTACTGGAACCGCAGCATGGACCGCTTCGAGCTTTTCCGTGATGCGCCTGACAAATATCCGTTCAACTATCACCGTACGGATATTTACGGTGTCAATCTCAATGCTTATTTCGACTGGACACTCGGACGGACGGCTGTGGGTGCGGAACTCCGCAATGAAGACCTCGTCAGCGGCAACCTCGGCGAACCGCTCTCCCGGCCGAAACACATCCACGGGACAGACCGTGACTACACCGTAGGACTGAACCGGACAAACATCCAGTTCATCCTTGAGCACAACGTCATCCTCGACCGTTTCACGCTTTCCGCCGGTCTGACTGCCGTCAGAAACAGCCAGGCGGATATGTCCATGCGTGTCTATCCGGGCATCGATGCGAGTTACCGTATCGGGAAAGCATGGAAGCTGTATGCCTCCTACAATGCGTCGCTCCGCATGCCTTCTGTCACCGAGCTGTTCTATTCCGTCGGCGGCTACAAGGCCGACAAGCACCTCCGGCCGGAGGAACTATCGGCAATCGAAACCGGTATGAGATACGAAGAGAAGGGTGTCGCAGCAAAGGCAAGCCTCTACTGGAACCATCACCGGAACCTCATCGACTGGATCACGGACGGGACGAAGGATGCCGACGGGGCCTTGATATGGAAAAGCGTGAACTTCGGAACAATCAACGATTTCGGTACAGAGGTCTCACTCGACTTTGACTTCCGGCAGATCTTCCCTGCCCAGCGGTTCTTCAAAAAGCTGGGGATGGCCTACAGCTACATCAGCCAGGACAAAGCGGAAGAGAAAGGGAAAGTGAGCAAATACACTTTAGAGTATCTGAAGCACAAGCTGGTCGGTACGCTCCAGCTGAACCTCTGGCGCAGCCTCGACCTCGGCATCAATTATCGCTTCCAGCACCGCATGGGAAGTTATATCGACAAGAACAACCAAGAGCACGATTACAGGAGCTATGGTGTCGCAGATGCGAGGATGAGCTGGAACGCCGGGAAGTGGACCGCATACGTTGAAGCCGACAATCTCTTCGGAACACATTATGTCGATTACGGCAACGTACCACAGCCCGGCGTGTGGATTGTCGCCGGTTTCAGCATCCACCTGTAAGCCGTTGTCTTACACCGGCTCCGTTCACAGGAATGCTTCGTGAACGGACGTGTGTCCCCACATCATCACAGCCTGTCATCCGTTTACCGGGGGGACAGGCTGTACGCTGTCAGGAAAAACCGGACACGGCAGCACCATCCCGCACATCGGCTGCTCTGCACCTGAAAAGACCCTCCGGCACCAGCAGGACGGATTCTGTTCTATGACCGGAAAAGCAAGAAAGAGGCTTCCGCCTCCTGTCATAAAGACACCCCCAGCACAATCACTAAAAAACGATTACTAATATTTATATATGTTAATTATTGGATGTATGCTGCGTAATTCTGCCTTATGAAATGTTATATTTGCAGTACAAAACCTAAAAAGGAGTTGCTGTTTCCGATGAACATCATGGTACATCTCCTCTTACCTAAGCAAAGAACAGACAAATGAGAGAGTATCAGCAGAGGGGGTATCAGGCATAGAACCTATACCGCAGACCACGCCTTGGCAGGTTTCACCTAAATCGAATAAGATTATCAACAAACATAAATTACGAATGAGAAAAGGAAAGATTCTACCAGTAAGTGTTTTCCTGTCTTGCTGCTGTCTGAATGCTTTTGCCAGCGACCATGCCGGCCTGTCCGGCAACTTTGGCAAGAACGTTATTGCCGCAGCTGTAAAGGCGAATGCCTCAAAGATTCAGGGGACACAGCAGTCGGATGGTGATGTAAAGGTCACCGGAACCATCGTTGACAACACGGGCGAACCGGTCATCGGCGCAACGGTCCGTGTCAAGGACACGCAGAACGGCACGACAACCGACCTCGACGGCAAGTTCGCACTTACGGCTCACAAGGGTGCGACACTTGTCATCAGCTATATCGGAATGAACACCGAAGAAGTGAAAGTCACCGGCAATGCTCCGCTGACGGTTACGCTGAAAGCCGAGGCACACCAGATTGAAGAGGTCGTGGTAACGGCTCTGGGCATCAAACGATCGGAAAAGGCGTTGAGCTACAACGTACAGAAAGTAGGCGGTGAGAGCCTTACAACGGTCAAGAACCCCAACTTCATGAACTCTCTCTCCGGCAAGGTGGCCGGTGTGAACATCAACGCCTCTTCTGCCGGCATGGGTGGTGCTGCCCGCGTCGTGATGCGCGGTCCGAAGTCCATTACCCGCAGCAACCAGGCGTTGTACGTCATCGACGGTGTGCCGGTGAACAACACTTCACAGGGTGAAATCAGCGGCGGCGCATTCAGTTCGCAGCCGGGTTCGGAAGGCATTGCCGACATCAACCCCGAGGACATCGAGTCGATCAGCGTCCTCAGCGGTCCTGCCGCTGCTGCCCTCTACGGTTCGGCTGCCGCACAGGGTGTCATCATGATCACCACCAAGAAAGGCAAGGAAGGCAAGGTGAGCGTGACGGTCAGCAACAGCACACAGTTTGCCAACCCGTTTGTGATGCCGGAGTTCCAGAACTCCTACATCAACCGTGCCGGCGAGGTGAAGTCGTGGGGTGCCAAGACTCCGTCAGCCTATGGGAACTATGACCCCAAGGACTTCTTCAACACCGGTACGAACGTACAAAACAACGTGTCGCTGACTGCCGGTACCGACAAGAACCAGACCTACATCTCCCTGGGTACGACGAACGCAAGAGGCATCATCCCCAACAACAAATACGACCGTTACAACTTTGCGTTCCGCAATACGACAACATTCCTGAACGACCGGATGACCCTCGACTTCAGCTTCAACTACATCAAGGAGCACGATACGAACCTGACGGCTCAGGGCCAGTACTTCAATCCGCTGACAGCCGTCTACCTGTTCCCACGCGGTGAGAGCTTCGATGCCATCCGCACATTCGAAATCTACGATGAGTCGAGAGGCATCAATGTGCAGAACTGGAACTTCGGCGACGCATTGAGTATGCAGAATCCTTACTGGGTGGCAAAGCGCATGGTACGCTCCAACAACCGCAGCCGCTACATGGTCAGCGCAAGCCTGAAGTACAAGATTTTCGACTGGATGGATGTAGTGGGGCGCCTGCGCTGGGATGATGCCAACACGAAGCAGGAGGACAAGCGTCATGCTTCTACCACGAACCTCTTTGCCCACTCAAAATACGGTTTCTACGGATATGACAAGGTAAACGACCGTTCCCTCTACGGCGACCTGATGTTCAACATCAACAAGACGCTGGACGACTTCTCCGTATCGGCCAACCTCGGTGGTTCGTTCTCTCGCATCAAGTACAATGTAACCGGTTTCCAAGGCGGTCTGAAAGCTCCGTCCAACCTGTTCACACCGAACGCCATCGACTACGGTACGGCTACGGCAGACAACCGTCCTATTTATACTGACAATGCCCACAAGATCAACTCCCTCTTTGCCAACGTCGAACTGGGATGGCGCAGCATGCTGTTCATGACCCTCACCGGCCGTAACGACTGGGATTCGGCGCTGGACGGTACCGACAACGTGTCCTTCTTCTATCCGTCAGTAGGTATGTCCGCCGTCATCTCGCAGATGGCGAAGCTCCCGTCATGGATCAGCTACATGAAGGTGCGCGGCTCATGGGCATCGGTGGGTTCTGCCATCTCGCCCAACATCACCTCACCGTGGCGTTACGTCTACAACCCGGCATCCGGCACTTACAGCACCGTTACCTACAAGTTCCCGAAGAACTTCCGTCCTGAGCGTACCAACTCGTGGGAGGCCGGTCTGACGACGCGGTTCTTCAACAACGCTCTGACCCTGGATGTCACGCTCTATCAGTCGAACACCAAGAACCAGACGTTCCTCCGTCCCATCACCGGCGGACAGGGATTCACTTCCGAGTATGTACAGACCGGTAACGTGCGGAACCGCGGTATCGAGCTGTCACTGGGCTACAACCACACATGGGGCGACTTCGCATGGAGCAGCAGCTTCACTTACAGTGCCAACCGCAACAAGATCGTCGAGCTGCTCAACGACCCGAACGAAGTCATCAACCAGGGCGGTCTGAACGGTGCGAACATCATCCTGAAAAAGGGCGGCACGATGGGCGATGTCTACATGACAAGCGACTTCAAGCGTGATGCCGAAGGCAACATCGCTGTCAAGGACGGCAATGTATCACAGGTGAACCTTCCCAATCCATCCTACCGTGGCTCTGTACTGCCGAAGGGCAACATCGGTTTCTCCAACGACTTCTCATGGAAAGGCTTTAACCTCGGTTTCGTTGTCACGGCACGTTTCGGCGGTATCGTCATGTCGCAGACACAGGCGCTGATGGATGCCTACGGCGTTTCCAAGGCTTCTGCAGAGGCACGCGACAAGGGTGGCATAGCCGTCAACAAGGGTCTGGTTTCAGCCGAGAAGTACTACTCTGTAGTCGGTGGTGACAACCCCATCTGGTCCGAATACATCTACAGTGCAACCAACGCACGTCTCCAGGAGGCCCACCTCGCTTATACTTTCCCACGCCGAATGCTTTCCGGCATGGAGCTGACGCTCGGTCTGACAGCCAACAACCTGTTCATGATCTACAACAAGGCACCATTCGACCCGGAGGCAACAGCGTCAACAGGAACCTATTACCAGGGCTTCGACTACCTCATGCAGCCGAGTCTCCGCACGCTTGGTTTCAACGTAAAACTGAAGTTCTAACTATCACACTGATTTAATCAATTCGAAATGAAAAAGAACAATATATACAGAGCTGTCACTGCCTGCACCTTTGCGAGTGCGGTACTATTCTCAATGCCGTCCTGTACGGATGGCTTCCACGAGGCCAACCGCCCGGGGACAGGAGCCTCTGCAGAGGATCTGAACCGTGACAACTACATGACATCCTCGTTCATCGTTCAGATGGAAAACGAAGCTTTCCCTGAGCAGGAAAACACCTACCAGATGAACCAGGACCTCATCGGCAACTACCTGGGCCGCTACATGACCTATGCCAACAACGGCTTTGCCGAGAAGAACTTCGCCCGCCTGAATGCTCCCAACGGATGGGTGCGCTATCCGTTCAAGGACTCCATGCCCAAGACGGTATCGGCCTTCAAGGAGATTGCACGCGTCACCAACGGGCAGGGGCTGAACTATGCCTGGGCACTGATTCTCCGCGCACAGTCGTTCATGCGGCTCACGGATATGTATGGTCCGATTCCCATCGGGGCAGATCCCAACGACGGCAACGCCTACTCTTCACAGGAAGATGTCTACAAGAGTCTGATTGCCGATCTCAATAAAGCAACCGGAATCATCAGCCCGCTGGTGGCTGCCAACCCCGACCTTACCGTCTCTGCAGAGCACGACAAGGTCTATCAGGGCAAGTTCGCCAAGTGGCTGAAGTATGCCAATTCGCTGAAACTCCGCATTGCCATCCGCATCCGCTTCGTTGCTCCTGCACTGGCAAAGCAGCTGGGCGAACAGGCCGTACAGGATGGGGTCATCACGAGCAATGAGGACAACTGCACCATCGCTTACACACCCAACGGACAGTACAAGACCTCTGTTGAGTGGGGCGACAGCCGTGCCTGTGCCGACCTTGAATGCTATCTTGCAGGTTATAACGACCCACGTCTTGCCAAGTTCTTCAAGCCGACCGAGGAAGCAGGTCCACGTGCCATCATCGGTTGCCGGGCCGCTGCCAAAATCGGAAACAAAGCCACAGCCGACAAAGCCTACTCTGCCGCCAACATCAACCAGAACAGCGAGGGCGTATGGCTCACCGCTTCCGAGATGGCATTCTGCCGTGCGGAAGGTGCGCTGGCTGGCTGGAGCAACATGGGCGGGACAGCCCAGTCGCTCTACGAAGAGGGCGTAAGACTCTCCTTCGAGCAGTGGGGTGCAGGCGATGCGACAAGCTATCTGGCCGACAACACGTCCACCGAAGCCGATTATGTCGATCCCATCAGCGAATACGGCGGCAATGTCAGTGCCGTAAGCAACATCACCATCAAGTGGGACGATGCGGCTACCGATGACCAGAAGCTGGAGCGGCTTGCCACACAGAAGTGGATCGCCATGTTCCCGAACGGGCAGGAAGGCTGGTGCGAAATCCGCCGTACAGGCTATCCGAAGGTGTTCCCTCTGGCACAGCCGACCGACTACAGCATCCAGGTTGCCAACCGCATTCCCTTCGACATAGACGAGGCTACCAACAACAAGGACAACTACCTCAAGGCCGTACAGCTGCTGAACGGAGCAGACGACTACGCTACCAAGATGTGGTGGCAGCGCAGATAAAACATCATTCATCAACAAACACTCGATAGAAAATGAAGAATATAATCAAGATATTCCTGCTTTCTGCCTGCGCTGCAACGGCTTTCACAGCCTGCAGCGACTGGACAGAGACAGAGACAAAGAACGGAGCCGACCTCACCCACTCCAACAAGTCCGAGGCGTATTACGCACAGCTCCGCGACTACAAGAAGACCGACCATGCCGTGGCTTTCGGCTGGTTCGGCAACTGGACAGGAACAGGCGTGACGTATGAGAATTCCTTGGCAGGCCTTCCTGACAGCACCGACTTCGTCTCTCTGTGGGGCAACTGGAAGAACCCGACCGAGGCCATGCTCAACGACCTGCGCTTCGTGCAGCAGAAAAAGGGCACGAAGGTGCTCATCTCCTGCCTTGTCTTCGACATCGGCGACCAGATTACCCCGACACAGACGGACAAGTCCATCTCCTGGAAGGAATGGCGGCACAAGTTCTGGGGATGGGGCGACGACGAGGCTTCACAGATCGCCGCTACCGAGAAGTATGCCAATGCCATCTGCGACACGATCGACAAGTACGGCTACGACGGCTTCGACCTCGATGCCGAGCCAGACTATGCACAGCCTTTCGCTACAGACAAAGAGCTGTGGGTCAACCCCAAAGTCATGGAGGCTTTCGTAAAGACCATGTCCAAGCGCATCGGCCCGAAGTCGGGTACAGGACGTATGTTCGTCGTCGACGGACAGCCTGAAAGAATCCCGGCAGAGTATGGCAACGACCTCAACTACTTCATCCTCCAGGCCTATGCAAGCTCAAGCAACTACGGCCTGAACGAACGTTTCGCCGTACAGGCAGACCACTTCAAGGATCATCTTACACCGGCACAGGTGGCCAGGAAGATCATCGTATGCGAGAACTTCGAAAGTTCTGCCGGCACAGGCGGTGCCAGGTTCACCCTGGACAACGGTACGGTCGTTCCCTCCCTGTGGGGTATGGCTTACTGGCGACCCACCTATGACGGCGTGTCCTACAGCAAAGGCGGCGTCGGCACCTACCACATGGAATACGAATACAACGTTTCCGGACAGACCGGCAACTATCCGTTCCTGCGCAAGGCCATCCAGATCATGAATCCATCTATCCATTAATCAAGACTATCAAATGATGAAATACAACATTTCAAAGCACGTCATGGGAGGGCTCGCAGCAGCCTCCCTGATGCTGCTGGCAGCCTGCAACAATGCGGAATACTCTCCACTTTCCAACCAGGCTTACATCGCACAGACCAATACCAACGGCAACTCCAACGAAAAGGTAACCATCGGCAACACCGCCGTAACCACCACTGTGAATGTACGCCTCTCCGACCCGGCAACGGAAGACTGCACCTTCGAGGTCGTGACAGACGAAAGCGCGCTCGATGCCTACAACCAGCGCAACGAGACATCCTACAAGGCGCTGCCGAAGGAGTTCTACGCCCTGTCAGGCTCGGAAGTGACCATTGAAGCCGGAAAGACAACCTCGTCCGCCGTATCCCTCACCATCAACCCGCTGACACAGGCACTGAAGGAGAGCGGACAGAAATATGCCGTCGCGCTCCGCCTGAAGAGCAAGGACGGGAAATATGACGTGCTGAACTCCGGCAGCACGATGGTTTACCTGCTCGACCAGGTCATCTACCAGGCCGTGCCGACCATCAACGCATCGCACAACATCCACTTCACCATGCGCCAGGCATACGACCTGAACGAGTGGACACTGGAGTTCAACGTCAACATAAGCGAGCTGGGCAAGGGCCTGGGCGAGCTGAACAACCAGGCACTCTTCGGTGCATGGGGCAGCAACGGCGGTGAAATCTACACCCGCTTCGGTGATGCTCCGATCGAGGGCAACCGCCTGCAGATTAAGACGCAGGGCACACAGATGAACAGCAAGATGCTCTTCGATGCGAAAAAATGGTATCACATCGCTTTCGTCTGCACAGGCACGAAGCTCTACCTCTACGTCAACGGCGTGCTCGACAACTCCATGTCGCTGCCCGGCAACACGACCAACATCGCCAGCCCGATCAACTTCGGCAACACCGATTACCTCAGAGCCGACGTGAAAGTCAGTGAGCTGCGCTTCTGGACCAAGGCACGCACACAGGCACAGGTACTCAACAACATGTACGCCTGCGATCCGAAAAGCGACGGTCTGGAGGCCTACTGGAAACTGAACGAGGGACAGGGCGACACCTTCGCCGATGCGACAGGCCACGGCAACACCGGCAAGTGCGTGGCTGTTCCTGACTGGGAACAGAATGTAAGAATCGATGGAAAATAAGTTTTAAAACAAGACCCAATCATGAACAAGAATATGATCAAGACAGTGCTGGCAGGCGCAATGGTAGCCGCCGCACTGACAGCCTGCCAGAGCGAACCGGAAGTGGGAAGCTCGCTCTACCCTACTGCAGAAGAGAACTACGACACAAAGGCCTATCTCTACACCGGCACCGGCGACGACAACAAAGTCATGCTGGGCGGCGTGAAATCGGCGACGGATGTCACCCTGGCAAACGACAGTGCGCTGATCTACGTGCGCCTCTCCTCACCGGCAGACAAGGACGTTACCGTCAGCGTGGCTGCTACCGCCGAGAATGTCAAGACGCAAGGCAATGAGGAGGTGATGGGCAAGGATGCCATCCAGCTGAACCGGACGACCGTCACCATACCCAAAGGGCAGGTGACCGCCTCCGAACCTATCGCCGTAAAGCTGAAGGCGGGCGACGACCTCAAGAAAATCCCCATGCTGAAGAACGGTGCCGTTGCCGTAGACATCACGTCCGTTGACGGTGCGGCCGCCGGCAGCTCCTACAACAGGGTACTGGTAGCAACCAACTTCAGCTATGAGAACGTCACGACCGACGGTGAACTGAACTATGACAAGAGCATCAGCTACGACCAGTACACCATGTCGACCAACCTCAGGAGAGTAAATGCCGGCAAACTGAACGACGGCAGTAAAAGCACCCTCATTTACACCTATATGTCCTACGGCCCGACATTCACAATGGCGTTCAAGAAAGAGACCCGCCTCACCGGCATCGGCGTCCTTTCCGCATACACGTACTACAACTACGGCGTCAAGGAAGTTGAGGTGTTCACCAGCATGGACGGCATGAAATGGACAAGGCAGGGGACGGTTACGGCAGCATCTCCCTATGACGACGACACCCCGCTGCCCATCGTCTTCTCTGCACCGGTAACCTGCAAGTATGCAAAGGTGAAAATTCTCTCCTCCTTCCATACCAGCAGCAGACCCCTCTTTGCCGTGAGCGAGATATGGGCGTTTGAATAAGCAGCCCCGGACGAATCTCTTCGCTACGGCGGACACATACTTCTGAAAAAGCCCCCAAAGCATAAGCCCCTCCAGGCCGCGTGCTTTGGGGGCTTTCTTTGTTCGCACAACCGCACACTCAACAACAGGCCATCATCTGCCATTCAAAGGGGCGTTCCTTGCCGTGTAAGGAACGCCCCTTTGGGATCAAACCAACGCCCCCTTGCAATGCAAACAGGCACCGCTTTTTGCGTGTCCGGCAACCTGTTGTACATCAACGTGTTACAAAGCCATATCATACTGTACGGAGAATATGAATGACATAAGCCCGTAAATGGCCTGTCCTAAAAATTCCACATCGCCCTGTCGCTGACAGGGAAGCTTGTCAACCCGTCATGTCCTGCTTTTATACGGTATCTTCCGCTTTCCCTTTCAGTCGGAAGCGTGAACATGAATGGTGCCAGACATCGACATGACGGCAGGAGGTGGAAAGACAGACCGCTTCCGGTCACTGCAACGCATACAGCGGGCGGCGAATGGACGGCCTGCATGGAGAAAGTCTACCGGGCAGCAACGATAAAATGACCTTTCAAAAGGCTCTGGCCGCAGACAATTCCCCTGCAGAATCCGCAGATACACCACAGCGACAGGCCTCCTCGGAGGTTCTACGGGAGGGCTGCGGCAAGGTGCGGGAACGGCAGAGCAATGCAAGGAGACAATGTACACACCTCCCTTGCTGATACCCGCCGATGCCTGAGCGTACTGTGAAACTTCTGTAATGTAACACAATTCATGACGCAAAACAACAGCAATACAAAGTTTTTTAGTATCTTTGCAAGATAAACAATTGCCAAAGGCAATGCGTGAAAGAATATAGATTCACTATTCATAAAACCATACAGGAAGGATCATGCTGATAGACTATAAGAAAGTAAACATATATCAGGACGAACGCCTGATTCTGAAAGATGTAGACTTTCAGGCCGAACAGGGAGAGTTCATCTATCTCATCGGACGTGTCGGATCGGGTAAGAGCTCGCTGTTGAAAACCATCTACGGTGAACTGGACATTGACAGTGAGGATGCCGAGAAGGCCGTTGTTCTGGGCGAGAAAATGCCCGACATCAAACGGAGCCGTATCCCAGCTCTCCGCAGACAGATGGGTATCATCTTCCAGGACTTCCAGCTGCTGCATGACCGCTCCGTAGCCAAGAACCTCAAGTTCGTATTGCAGGCAACAGGCTGGAACGACCGGAAGAAAATCAGCCGGCGGATCGGGGAAGTGCTGGAGCAGGTGGGCATGACCGACAAGAAGGACAAAATGCCCAGCGAGCTGTCGGGCGGCGAGCAGCAGCGTGTCGTCATCGCACGTGCCCTGCTGAACATGCCGAAGATGATCCTTGCCGACGAACCGACAGGCAACCTCGACCCGGAGACGGCCGCCAACATCGTCAGCATCCTGAAAGACACCTGCCAGACGGGGACAACCGTCATCATGTCGACCCACAACATCAGTCTCCTCGACCGTTTCCCGGGCAGGGTCTATCGCTGCAAGGACGGCGGGCTTTCCCAGCTCAACGACAAGCAGGATGCCTGCGACCTGGACGAAGAAGCAGCACTCATCGAGCCCATCATCGAGCCGGCGCAGGACGAATAGACAGACGTCGTCCAGCGTGAATCCACATACAGAAAAGACAGAAGAAGATGAAAGTAATGAAATTCGGGGGCACATCCGTCGGCTCGCCCGAGCGGATGAAGGATGTAGCCTCACTGATTACAAAGTCCGGAGAGTCCGCATTCATCGTGCTCTCCGCAATGAGTGGAACGACCAACACCCTGATAGAAATATCGGATTACCTCTACCGGAAGAATCCAGAGGGTGCCAACGAACTGATCAACCAGCTGGAACGGAAATATCTCGGACATATCGGGGAGCTGTATTCCACGGAAGAATACAGGCAGAAGACACGTGCGTTTCTGGAGGAGGAATTCAACTATCTGCGTTCCTTCACAAAAGACCTGTTCACTTCGTTCGAGGAGAAGAGCATCGTGGCACAGGGCGAGATACTGTCGACCAACATGATGGTGAACTACCTGCAGGAGCAGGGAGTCAAGGCCGTCCTGCTGCCCGCACTCGACTTCATGCGGACGGACAAGAATGCCGAGCCCGACGGTCAGTACATCAGAGAGCACCTGACAGCCATCATGAAGGAGAACGAAGGCTATCAGATCTGTATCACACAGGGGTTCATCTGCCGCAACGCCTACGGCGAAGTCGACAATCTGCAGCGCGGCGGATCGGACTACACGGCATCGCTTGTCGGAGCGGCCGTCAATGCCGAAGAAATCCAGATATGGACCGACATCGACGGAATGCACAACAACGACCCGCGCGTGGTAGAGAAGACCGAAGCCGTGCGCCAGCTGAACTTTGAGGAAGCTTCTGAGCTGGCTTATTTCGGTGCCAAGATCCTCCACCCCACCTGCGTACAGCCGGCGAAATATGCCGGCATCCCGGTCCGGCTGAAGAACACGATGGATCCGGATGCGGAAGGAACCATCATCAACAACACCCTCGTGAAAGGCAAGATCAAGGCGGTCGCCGCCAAAGACGACATCACGGCCATCAAGATCAAGTCGAGCCGCATGCTCGGCGCATCCGGCTTCCTGCGCAAGGTATTCGAGATCTTCGAGAGCTACCAGACATCGATTGACATGATCGCGACCAGCGAGGTGGGCGTGTCGATGACCATCGAGAACGACAGCCATCTGGCGGAAATCGTCGACGAACTGAAGAAGTACGGCACCGTCACCGTCGATGCAGAGATGTGCATCGTCTGCGTTGTCGGCGACCTCGACTGGAGCAATGTCGGCTTCGAGACACTGGCAACGGACGCCATGAAGGACATTCCGGTCCGCATGATCAGCTACGGAGGCAGCAACTACAACATCTCCTTCCTGATCAGGGAGACCGACAAGCAGCGCGCACTGCAGTCGCTGTCGGATGTCCTATTCAAGTAACAGAACCGGCAGCAGACCGGCTTACAGGGCACCCGTCGCGGAAGCGGACGCACGGCTTCTGGGCCGCCACCAGAGGTGGCTTTACAGCCCTATGTTCCACACGTCCTTACGGATAGCCGCATATAGGATAACGCCACTACACGATACAAATCAGACAGATGACCAACAGATTTCCGACAGACAAGTTCAAGCATATCGAGACCCCTTTCTACTATTACGACTGCAACCTCCTTCGGGAAACTCTGCAGGTGATCCATGAAGAAGCGAGGACACACGCAGACTTTATCGTCCACTATGCCGTCAAGGCCAATGCCAACGCAAAGGTGCTGAAGATGATCAGCCGGGCAGGAATGGGGGCCGACTGTGTGAGCGGAGGCGAGATACAACGCTGTCTGGACAGTGGCTTCCCTGCGGGCAGCATTGTCTATGCCGGCGTGGGGAAGGCAGACTGGGAAATCAATCTCGCACTCGACCACGACATCTTCTGCTTCAATGTGGAGAGCGTCGCTGAACTGGAAGTCATCAACAGTCTGGCTGCGAGGAAAGGGAAAGTGGCGAATATATGCTTCCGCATCAACCCGGATGTAGGAGCGCATACGCATAAGATGATCACGACCGGACTGGCAGAGAACAAGTTCGGGATTGCCATGCAGGACATGGTGCCGGCCATCCGGGAGGCGGAAAGGATGGCGAACATTCGCTTTATCGGACTGCACTTCCACATCGGTTCACAGATTCTCGACATGACGGACTACCGCCATCTGTGCAGCCGGATCAACGAAATACAAGACGGTCTGGAGGAGCAGGGGATAGAGGTCAGGCACATCAACGTCGGAGGCGGACTGGGTATCGACTATGAACGTCCGGACAGCCATCCCATCCCCGACTTCAAGGCCTACTTCTATGTCTTTGCCCATTACCTGAAACTAAGGGAAGGGCAGAAGCTGCACTTTGAGCTGGGACGTGCCGTCGTCGGACAGATGGGAAGCCTCATCACACGCACGCTCTACGTAAAACAGGGTACGGCAAAGCAGTTCGCCATCGTGGACGCCGGCATGACCGACCTCATCCGTCCAGCCCTCTACCATGCCAGACATGAGATAGAGAATCTGTCGGGCGATGAGCCGGAACAGATCTATGACGTTGTGGGTCCCATCTGCGAGTCAAGTGACGTCTTCGCCAAGGACATCCCGCTGAACACCGTCCACCGGGGCGACCTGATTGCGCTTCGGTCGGCCGGGGCATACGGAGAAATCATGGCTTCGCAATACAACTGCCGCCGGCTGCCTGTCGGCTACCTGTCTGACGAGCTTTAACAAAAACAATGCAACAAGTAAATGTTCACCTTTGATCATACAACCCTCCTCTTCTCGGCTGTGCTGTTGGCCGTGGCACTGCTGACAGCCCTGTGCAATCCTTTCTTCCGCAGAGTGAGGATATCAGAACATCGGACAGCAACGCCCGAGGCTGGTGGAGAAGACACAACGGAGAGAACAGACGAAGGAGGGAAAGCTGTCGGAAGTTCGGCTATCCCTATGCTTCCGGCCGTCTCCATCATCTTCACGCCGCATGACAATGCGGAGGAGCTCTCGAAAAACCTCCCATGCTATCTGGGCCAGCACTACCCGGCAGATTTCCAGGTAATTGTCGTCGCTCCGCAGAACGACCATGAGACAAGTGATGTGCTGAAACGCTTTGCCGGCAACAGCCGCCTCTACACCACCTTCATCCCTGAGTCGTCCCGCTACATGAGCAGGAAGAAACTCGCCGTCACGCTGGGAGTCAAAGCGGCGAAATACGAGTGGGTGATGATGGCTGATATAGGCTGCCGCCCACAAGGCGATGACTGGCTGCGGACGATTGCCGGCAACTGTTCCGACGGAAGAGAGCTTGTGGTGGGATACACCCGCTATGAGGATGAGACTCCCGGCTACCGCCGCTTCGAACGTTATTACAGGGCACGCTACGCCATGCGCGAATACCAGCACGACAGGGCTTACGCCTGTCCTTTCAACGCACTGCTGTTCCGCAGAAGCATCTTCCTGCACGAAGAGGGATTCCGCGGAAACCTCAAGTATCTCCGAGGAGAGTTCGACTTCATGGTGAACAAATACGCCCGTGCCGGCAAGCTCGTAATGGAGAATGCTCCGGAGGGGACACTCATCGAGGAGACACCAACGGAAAAAAGCTGGACGGGAAGCCACCTCTTCTATATGGAGAACCGGCGGCATCTGGCGCATACGGCACGCCATCGTCTCCTTCCCTTTCTGGACCAGGCGGCATTGCATGGCAACTACCTGTTACAGAGCACGGCGCTCATTGCCGCCATGCTGCTCGGCCGGTGGACGGTCGCCGCTGCCGCAGGACTGGCACTCATACTGACACTCGTCCTCCGCCTGCTCATCGGCAGGAAAGCCCTGGAGCGTTTCGACGTGGGAATCCCGGCCTGGAAAGTACTCCCTTACGAGATAGCAATAGCATGGCACTACCTGGGTTACAGGATTCAATACCGCCGTGCTGACAAGTACGACTTCATTTCTCATAAACTATAAATGCATATCCTCCATTACATAGACGGTATAGAAGCCGGCAACCTGCTGTCGGATCACCTCCTGCGGCTGGCTGCGGCACAGCGGGAATATGCAGATGTCAGGACGGTCACACAGTCCGACAGGTTCACTAGTGTACTTGCCGACGGCCCAGCAGACATCATACACATCCATGCCTGCTGGGACTACAAGGCCGCAAGATGCGTCAGACAGGCTGCCGGGAAGGGGCTTCCCGTCGTACTCTCACCGCACTGGGGGCTCGACACACGGATCCGTACAACGGAACAGAGGCTCACAAAACGCATGAAGGCACTGCTCTATCAGGCGAAGACAGTGCGATGTGCAGATGCACTCCTCGTCACCAACGAACGGGAGAAGCAGGACATACTCGGACTGGGATGGACAAAACGCATCGACGTAGTGGCAGACAGCGTGCTGGACAGCCGGCAGAGCGACGACCGGATGGCGCAGCAGACACTTGCTTTCTACCGAAAGGTATGCGACACCCGCTATCAGCTTGCCATGACCGCCATGGAGCGGGAAGCCATACCCAGCCTGCTGCACGCCGGACTGGCACAGGAACCGGCACACAATCTCCTGCCCAGCGACCAGCTGCTGAACCTGCGGAGCCTGCATCCTGAGCAATGGAAACGCATCCTGCTCTACGCCGACGACGAAGGGATAAGAGACATCATAGACGACGGCATCAGCCGTCTGCAGATCCAAGCACCGGACATAGACACGACGGCTATCCGGCGGTATGCCCTGCTGGCGCCCAAGGAGACCCGATCCGTAGACACGAAAGAACTGTCCGGCAACCAGTTCCTGCGACGGCAGCGGCTCAATGACAATCTCAACCGGGAGGAGACGCTGGTCAGAGAAATCGCCGTCATGCTGGCAAACACACAGCGGATAGAACAGGAAGGCAACCTCTCGCTGCGGCAGCTGGCAGACCTCTATACCGCCATCAAATACAATGACTATGACGAAGACCGTCTGGGGGAAGTGCTCCGTCACATGCGCATCTACCGCTATGCACGCCGCATCATACAGGTCCTCTCCGAAAAGATCCAGCTGAAAGAGGGGTTCATGCCCTTCGCTCCACTCAATGACAGACAGACAAGGAAGATCATAAAAAGAAATTACAACCAAAGACATTAGTATATGACACACAAGCATTACGACCTGAAGAAAGACGAACGCTACTTACAGCTGCTGGAACAGTCGTTCCCGAACATTGCTGATGCCACCACAGAAATCATCAACCTTGAAGCCATTGCCCACCTCCCCAAGGGCACGGAGCACTTCCTCGCCGACATACACGGCGAATACCAGGCTTTCCAGCATGTACTGAAGAACGCTTCAGGCAATATAAAACGAAAGGTAAACGAACTCTTCGGAGACACGCTCCGCAGTACGGAGAAACGCGAGCTGTGTACGCTGATCTACTATCCGGAACAGAAACTGGAACTCGTAAAGCATGAGGAGAAGGACATCAATGACTGGTACCATATTACGATCTACAGGCTGATAGAGGTCTGCCGAGATGTTTCCAGCAAATACACCCGGTCAAAAGTACGCAAATCCCTGCCGCCAGATTTCTCCTACATCATCCAGGAACTGCTGCACGAACACTCGGACGACAAGGACAAGACCGACTACGTGAGCGCCATCATCAAGACGATCATATCGACCGGACGCACCGACGACTTCATCATCGCCGTCTGCGAGGTCATCCAGCGGCTTGCCATCGACCAGCTGCACATCCTCGGCGATGTCTACGACCGCGGGCCGGGTGCCCACATCGTGATGGACACCCTGCAGAACTATCACACATGGGACATTACCTGGGGGAACCATGACATCCTGTGGATGGGAGCCTGCGCCGGCAATGACGCCTGCATCTGCAACGTCATCCGCATCGCCCTGCGTTATGCCAACATGGCGACCATAGAAGACGGGTACGGAATCAACCTTATCCAGCTGGCGACACTCGCCATGGACGTGTACGGCAACGACCCCTGCGAGGAATTCATGCCGAAAGTGTCGAAGGACAATCCGCTTGACGAGCGCAGCCTGACCTTGACCGCACAGATGCACAAGGCCATCAGTATTCTCCAGTTCAAGATCGAGTCGCAGATGATCGCCCGCCACCCGCTCTGGAAGATGGATGACCGCCGCCTGCTCCATGCCATCGATTACAAGAAAGGCACGGTTGTCGTGGACGGAAAAGAATACAAGATGCGTTCCTGCAATTTCCCGACCATCAACCCTGACCAGCCCGACCAGCTCACTGAGGAGGAGCAGCTTCTCATCGACCGCCTGCACCACTCCTTCACTTCCAGCGAGAAACTGCGCAGCCACATCCGGGCGCTGCTCCGTCACGGCTGTATGTACAACATCGTCAATCACAACCTGCTCTATCACGCATCCATCCCGCTTACAAAAGACGGAAAGCTGAAAGAGGTGGAAATCGCACCGGGTAAGAAACTGAAAGGCAAGGAACTGCTTTATCAGACCGGCATGAAGATACGCTCCGCCTTCCAGACGAACAGCGACCTGCAGACGGAGGAGGAACACCAGGATGCCGTCGACTTCTTCCTCTATCTATGGTGCGGACCGGACAGCCCGCTCTTCGATAAAGCCAAGATGGCTACTTTCGAACGGTATTTCCTGACCGAGAAAGAGACGCACAAGGAGGCAAAGGGTTACTACTTCACCATGCGCGACAATGAACAGACCGTCGACATGATCATGGACGAGTTCGGTGTACAACAGCCCAACCGCCACATCATCAACGGCCATGTGCCCGTCCATGTCGTCAAGGGAGAAAGCCCTATCAAAGCCAACGGGAAGCTGATGGTCATCGACGGAGGATTCTCACAGGCCTATCACAAGGAGACGGGCATCGCCGGATATACCCTCGTCTACCATTCCCGCGGTTTCCAGCTTGTCCAGCACGAGCCGTTCACATCCGCTGAAGATGCCATCAAACGGGGTACGGACATCGTTTCGACGACCCAGATTGTCGAGATGAATCAGCATCGGCTCCGGGTCGAAGATACCGACAAGGGGAAAGAGCTGCGACTTCAGATTGAAGCTCTCAAGGAACTGCTTTACGCTTATCGCTGCGGTTTCCTCACCGAGCACGAACGGAAAACCCCGCCCAAGGCATAAAGGACAACCGCTGCAGTCTGGTAAACGGGACTCCGTATAAGCCGGGCATCCGCTCCTCAACGCATATAGGACGATGACCGGGACGAACCGGCTGCACCGTCTCCTGCCGATGTGCTGATGCCCGACACGTACCGTGCTGATGTCCGACACCAGTCGTGATGAAGCCTTGTACGTTTACAATCTGTTGCCCGGATGGGGACAGCCCGTAGGACAAACAGAGACGTACTGTCCGAACACAACGTAACTTATTGTAAGAAGGATCCGCTTCCCAAGAGAAAACGAGAAACCACCGGTTGAAAGAAAACTGCGTGCAGGAATCTATGCAATGCAGGTCTTGCCGACAGCGATAGAAAACGATAAAAGAACAGCGCAAGAGCAAGAAAAGTATGGAAGAGACCGTCCTGCGAGGAGATACGGTCAGCCATACTTTTCTTGCTCTTGCGCTGTTTTTTATATCTGATGTCTTTAAGCAGGTCAGACAATCGTCACCTCCAGTCTGATCCGCAGCATGAGGCCTATCACCCGCAGCAGCTTCGCCTTGTCCTTGGTCGTGTTAGGAACCATTATCCAGCGGTTCTCGACGATCTGCAGCTGAGAATGAACCTTCCGGGAGGTTGCTATCAGTTCATGGCCGCTCCACGTCAGATGTAAACGCATCACATTGTCAACGCCGAGCCGGCGGATCGTCCCAAGATAGACATCCAGTGCACTTCCGTTTGCAACGTATATCCCATCGGGCAACCTGACCCGGATCCGGTCTTTCGTCCGGCTCCTCTTTTCTTTGTCGGCATCAACCTGGACTTCAAAATCCGTACCTGTCTCAATAGACAGATTCAATGACAACTGATCGCTGATGACCCGCAGCTGCATATACTTATTGTCGGTCGACGACTGGGTATTCAGATACCAGCCGTCACAGACGGATTTCATCCACGCCTTGTATTTGGGATAAATCTCCCTGGCAAGTATCGGAAGATGGCATAAATCCAGCTTTATCAAAGGGAATTTGTCCGACCCGATCGTCCTCAATACAGCAATCATCGTTGCAGAAGCATTGTTGCAGCAGATCACCTTCCCATCAGGAAAAGTAACACGGATGAGTTTCTTTTTCGCTCTGAGTCTCCCGTTCTCAATTTCCATTTTATCTTATTTTAGTTGAACATCCGGTTAAACGGTAATACCTGTCTGAGAATGTAGACCGCACAGATGCAGAAGCGGCACCGTCCCGCCACGGCTACGGTCAGAAAGCAATCCGAGGAGGCAGGAGGGACGCTCCGGTCACTATCTGCACTTGCATGCCCTGCCGGGATTGTGCTTAGGAACAAGGACATACACACCGTCTCTGACCGTCGGGAAACTGATTTCGTCTCCGCCTGCACATCGAAAAGCAACGGGCCGCCCGTCACCTGCCGTCACGATGAAGTCTTTTGCCAGACCCGCATACTTCACCACACAGGTGGAACCGGCACCGGAGACGATCCGCACCTTCGCAGCCCGTGCCTTTTCCCATGCTATGTCGACCGTGAAGTTGCCGACAGCCTTCAGTCCCTTGACCGATCCTTTGTCCCAGAAAGCTGCCGGTAAAGCCGGCAGAAGAACGAGCTTTCCACTATAACTCTGCAAGAGCATCTCTGCGACACCTGCCGTATAGCCGAAGTTGCCGTCAATCTGATAGGGTGCATGGGCATCCCACAGGTTCTCATAGATGCCGCCTGCCCCCTCATTCACATCCGTCGTCCACGTCTGCTGCAAGGCCCGCCTGATGAGGTTGTGACAGTGCTGCCCCTCGTGCGCACGGGCATTGAGATTGATCTTATGACCGAGCGACCACCCGGTGCCATGACCGTCGCCGCGGGCAATCAGCGATGTGCGTGCGGCCTGGAACACGGCCTTGTCCGCATCTCCGCTGATCTGGCTGCAAGGATAGAGCCCCATCAGGTGGGAGATATGGCGGTGTGCCCTGTACTCGTCCACTCCGATCTTGCCGGGGTTGCTGAACTGTGACGTGTACTTCCACTCCCGCAGATAGGTCTGTCCGTCAGCAGGGTTGACTTCCGTATGACAGCCATCGTCGAGCAGGGTGAAATAGGCCGCAAGGGAATCACGGAACGTCCTTGAGACCACCTCGTCACCAAGCACCTCGATGGCCTTGCGGGTGTTGTTGAACAGATCCCAGACCAGCTGCTGACTGTGCGCGGTGGCGTTCTCCGTCGGGCCATGCTCCGGCGACCACTCTTCAGGACACTCGTATGTGCCGTCGGCGCCCTTCACCAGCTTCCGCAGCCAATAGTCAACGGCCGACTTCATCACCGGGAAAGCCTGCCTACGCAGGTATTCCCTGTCCAGCGTGTAAGCATAGTGCTGCCACAGATGCTGGCAATACCATGCGTTGGCGACCGTATAGGTGTTGGCGAAGGTGGTGCCAGAGCCATAGATGTTGTTCTCGGTCGGCAACGTCCAGCCGGCATCCACCCTTCCCATGTCCCTGGCAAAGCGTCGCCAGGCAGGCTTCACACACGCCTCACGGTAAATGTAATCGAGGAACGGACGGTGCAGCTCCGAAAGGTTGGTCGGCTCTGCCGGCCAGTAATTCATCTGCACATTGATGTTGGCATGGATGTCAGCGTGCCAGGCAGGGGTGTTGCTGTTGTTCCAGATTCCCTGCAGGTTGGCAGGGAGAGAGACGCCGCGGCTGGAACTGATCAGCAGATAACGCCCGTAACTGAAATAAAGCTCTTCCAGGAAGAGGTTGCCTTGCGGATCGGCGCGGTAGCCGCTGATAAGCTGCGGGGTCGGAACGTCACTCCCGGTGCTGCAGAGGGTAAGCAGACAACGGTCGAAGAGCGACTTGTAATCGGCTTTGTGAGCAGCCAGCAGGGCATCATACCCCTTACGCCGGGCACCGTCGACAGCGGCCATCGCACGGCCGGCAAGCTGTTCCGTACCGGAAACATATTCGGGAGCTGCCGCATCGAAGTCGGTCAGACCACGGAGATAGACCGTCATGCTGTTGGCGTCACTCACCTCGACAAGACCCTCCGCATTCTTTGTGACCGTACCGCCGTCCGCTACGATGCGTGCTGCACAGCAGTAGCTTTCCGGGGTGGCCTCCCCCTCATCGTTCTGCCGCCCGACCTGTCCGTCAAAGGTAATCGTAGCCCGGCCGGGACCGTCTACCGTATAGCTTACATGCGACCCATTCTGATCTTTCAGGGCAAGCGTCGTGTTGATCATCCCGCCCCGTGTGGCAATGTATCTGATCACGACACAGCTGTCCGGATTGCTCGCAAAGTAAGTACGGCTGTACCCTACTCCATCCATACTGAACCGTACGCCTGCCACGGCGTCGTTGATGTCAAGGTAACGCACATAGTCCGTCACTCCTTTCATGCCGCGGCTGCGGATAAGGAGATTGCCGAAGTTCAGATAACTGCCATAAGCGGCCGTGCTGGTCAGACCGCCGAGCTTGCCGCTCCATAGCGTCTTGTCATTGAACTGCACGTCGTCAACGACAATCTGCCCCATCACGGTCGCCCCGAACTGGCCGTTGCCGACGGGCAGACAGGAAGTCATCCAGTCCGTCGCAGGCCTGGTGTACCAAAGCGTGTATCTGTTGGCAGGCCTGAATGCAGCAATGCCTGTCACGGACACCGAATCATCAGCAGGCACGCCGCCTCCACGGTCTCCGCCCATCCAAGAGCATACGCTCATTACGGGAGCCGCACGGCCGCACCTTCCGACCGACTCTCCTTCAGCGGATAGCGAACCACAGACCGCCAGAGAAAGGGCGGCAAACAAGGTCTTTGCTTTTATATTGTTCATTCTTATACATGTCGTGTCCTTGCGCCGAGAACTCAATCCCTGACCTCAGACCACTTTCGGGCTTCCAGTTGAATATGAATACCAGTTCCTGACCGGTAAAGGTACGGTATTTTTGAAAGATATGATGTGATATTGAAGTATTTTATACCATAAGAAACGATCCGGAACTGACCTTGCCGACCCCATAAAGCCTGCCGTCCCATCCCGTTACCTGCGGTCTCCCCTGCCTTCTTCGCATGCATGCACAGCCTGCTATGGACACATAAGAAGAAAGCAGCATCCGCCCGGACAGATCGGCAGAAGTCCATCGACGGTCTTCCCACAGACCTCGCCTTACAGTACAGTTCACAGAGGCCATGCCCTGAGAACAGGGGACAGAGGCCTCATGCTGCTCACTTGAACAGATCCTGACAGGCTTTCCAGCCGAAATGCCTGTAGAGCCGGTTGAGGCGTGCCTCCCGCTCCCTGAAGGAGGCAAAGTCCTTCCTGCCGTTCTCCGTCCATCCCGTCTCCGACACGGCGGCGACCCGCGGCAGAAGCTGGTAGAAGGCCAGATCACGCCCTACGATATATTCTGTCCAGAGATTAGCCTGTACCCCTTTTATATGCTGTTTCAGCTCGGGAGACGCATCTTCGGGCACCGGATTATAACCGTAGGTCGTCTCCACCGGCAGCAGACCTCCGATGAGGGTCAGGGCATCGTTCTTCGTCTGGTAATAATCAAGATAATAGTAGGCCGTCGGCGACATGATGGCATCCAGTCCACGGCGGGCAGCCTCCTGTCCTCCTGACACACCCCGCCAGCTCATGACGGTCGTCCCTTTGTCTACATCCCCTTCGAGGATCTCGTCCCATCCGATGATCCTACGTCCTCTCTCTGCCAGATGCTTTGCCACTCGGTTCATGAAACAGACCTGCAGCCGGCCCTCCGCAGAGAACCCATCCGTCCCTTTCAGTCCCAGACGCTGAATCTCCGCCTGACAGCGTGGGCACGACTTCCAGCGGTCGCGCGGAGCCTCATCTCCGCCGAGATGGATGTACTTCGACGGGAAGATCTCCAGCAGTTCGTCCAGGACATTGTACACAAACTCATAGGTCTTGGGATTGCCTGCACAGAGAATATCGGGAAATACGCCCCACTCCTCCGCTACCTTGTAAGGACCTCCGGTACAGCCCAGTTCGGGATAGGCGGCCAGAGCACCGAGCATGTGTCCCGGCATATCGATTTCGGGAATCACGGTGATGTAACGGTCGGCAGCATACTTCACGACTTCACGCATATCCTCCTTGGTGTAATAACCACCGTAAGGCGTGTCGTCATAGAGCCCCGTCATGCGCCCGATAACGGTCTGTGCCCGCTTCGACCCCACCTCGGTGAGCCGGGGATAGCGGTCGATCTGCACACGCCATCCCTGATCCTCGGTAAGGTGCCAGTGGAAAATGTTGATGTTGTGGAGTGCTAGCATATCAATGAACTCCTTGATGAAACTCAGCTTGAAATAGTGGCGGGCACAGTCGAGCATCGTCCCCCGATAGCTGAAACGGGGATAGTCGGCAATTCGGACGGCAGGAAAACCGACGGTCTCCGTCTGCTCCACCGGAAGCGACTTGCGCAGCGTCTGGATCCCATAGAACACTCCGCGAGGAGTTCTGCCCTCCACGGTGATGCCCTTGGGCTTCACGGTGATGACGTATCCCTCCTCGTTCTCTATCCCGGTGTTGAGCTTCAGTGTGATGGCAGTCCCCTTCTTGTCGGCGCCCCCCACTGCGATTCCCGTAGCCTCCCGGATATACTGCTTCAGGAACGAAGCATTGCGATACATCGCCTCGTCCGTCCCCACAACGTTGACGACGGAATTTCCGTCCAGAACAAATGCTCCTCCTTTCCCTGCCGTAATGCTCTGCGGCAAAGGAACTACCTGATAATTGGCCTCTGTGGCATGGAGCGAAAGGCACGCTATCATCATAGCCACGGAAAACAAGATTTTCTTCATGCTGTCTTTTACTGGATGATGGGTATTTAGGTCTTTATGAAGTAAGCCTGCATGCAGGCTGATGCCAAAGAGGGAACATGAGCAGACCGTATAGAAGCGGTCAACACTTCGTGTCTTCTTCAAAACCTGCCGGAATGCTGCACAAAGATACAAAAAAGATCAATAATTCCAAGGAGATCCAAAGAAAAAGTGCATGGAGGGGGGAGCGCCAAAAACACACCGGCTCCGGTCGTCACCTGCCGGCAGAAAGAAAAGTCGGAAACTTTCCACAAACATGCCGGAGCATACTGTTCAGCTGAAAGGAAAGAAGCAAAAGGGGAACATCTGAGGTCGGATATAAAAAGATAAAATATATTGACATCACACAGCAGCTGACTCCGTTGGAAACATCAAAATCTTCAGCCAATCGTCACGCTACAACTGACAGGAAGTCAAGTAATTGAAAAGCAGGCTTTCAACAGATGCCCGGTTGCATCTCAAACAAGCACCCCTTAGTCCCTTGCCAAGCACCGACAACGTCCCAAGTGAGGCCTGATTGGAATGCAAACAAGCGTCTATTGATTCGCACGCATGAATTATCTTGACAAAAAACAGCAGACAGACCGTCTCTTCCGTTTTGCTCTTTTGACATTACGCCTCTGCTTTCCCATGTCGCTATCCTTTTACAAGCAACCGGTTAAACGGTCTGCCTCTGTACTCATCAGCTCATTTTTCATAAAGGGAAATACAGAAGATGGCTTAATTGCATTTGGGACAAAAAACTACTGGCACAGCTTCAGCAGGATTCGAGCTTGCAGCAGGAATGATTCCGCTGACAGGAAACCGTACGGTTGTGAGGGCATCTGCAAATAAGCAATATCAGGACAAGGAAGGCAGAGACGAGGCTGACACCTTTTGGTTTAAGAGCCATATAGATCATGATTGTACTTTTATGATCGGACTCAGTGCATTTTTTCCATAAGCATACGGCCAAGTGGGATGCTGAGCCGCCGGGAAAGCCGTTCCAGTTCTTTTTTCCGCCCAGACTCCATGGGGCGGTCATAGAGCTGTTCGATGACGCATAAACGACCGATAGTGTCGTTGGGAAAAGGATCATCCACTACTTCGGAAGGACAGTAGAATACGATGGCATTCAGGGATTCGTAAACTTTAATGGAGTCGGGAGCTCTATAATTGTAGAAAGCTACTTCCTTTTCCGTCAGCCCGCTGATTTTGTAAACAGCTGTCATGTCGTTGTCGAAAAAGTCATATCTGTATTGCCGTGCAAGGTAATCTCCGTCCTTGCAAAAGCAGGTGGGAGGGAAAAAGATGTCGCTTCCTATGACGTGAAGAAAAAAGGCGGACATCCACAGAAACGTCCCCGTCAATCCTCCGTAAAGGCGTACGGCCAGCTTCCACCTGCGTTTCCGTGCAGCCATCATCAGCGCAAAGGGCGACAAGAGAGCCACCCAGATCAGCCAGTAAGTCAGCCCCCAGCGCAAGTGGGTATCTTCAGGCAGCAGGATGTAGATCAATCCACAGAGCATCATCGATCCAAAGTGCAAAGTCGCAGCAATTACCAGTTCCTTGCATTGGACGAATGACTTTATTTTTCCGCATTGAGACCTGATCATAATATTGCCAAAGTTTGTCACGTCACAAAATTACGCTTTTCCGTGTTAACAGACAAATAATCAACCGTCAATTCCGGTTTGTTGTCAGATATTTCCTGCCTCTCGAGTGACATTTCCTCCTCTTCTGACATATAGGCAAGGCCGTGTATCTCCGTTTTTGAGACAAGCCGGATGCTGCCGTACCAGAGGCTGTCGGAGGAAGAAATCCGTATGGAGGGTGCAGGATGGAGAAGAAGGTGTTGCCGTAAGTAAAAAGACAGCCGGTTGGCAAACGGCCGGGGGAGGTCCGTGGACGCATAGTACGCCTTCCGCTGCGACGGCCGGCTGCCATGCGGCTGTTGACGTTTCTGCTTTCTTGCCGGAAAACAGTGTTTCACCGCCGATACTTTTTCTTTTTTTTCAAAATTGCAGGCAACTTTTTCTTTTGTACTTTGCTTATATCTTTTTTATTTGCTATCTTTGCGCATGGAATAAAAGAGACTTCTTAAATTATAAAATGGCTAAAATAAAGACAATCGGTATTTTGACTTCCGGCGGTGATGCACCGGGTATGAATGCGGCCATCCGTGCCGTGACAAGAGCGGGAATCTACAACGGATTTGACATAAAGGCCATCTATCGTGGGTATGACGGACTGATTACAAACGATATACGTCCTTTTACAACCGAGAATGTCAGCGGAATCATCGGCCAAGGCGGAACGATTCTGAAGACGGCACGCTCCAAGGAGTTCGCTACGGAAGAAGGCAGGAAGAAGGCACATGACAACCTTGCTGCCGCAGGCATTGACGCACTGGTGGTCATCGGCGGGAACGGATCGCTGACTGGCGCCATGAAATTCGCACAGGAATTTGACATCTGCTGCATCGGCCTACCCGGCACCATCGACAACGACCTCTATGGGACGGACAACACCATCGGCTATGACACGACGATGAACACCATCGTGGAGTGTGTCGACCGGATCCGTGACACGGCACAGAGCCATGAACGCATCTTCTTCGTCGAGGTGATGGGACGCGACGCAGGATTTCTTGCCCAGAACTCCGCCATTGCAAGCGGTGCGGAAGCAGCCATCATCCCGGAAGACTCGACGGATGTGGATCAGCTGGCACGTTTCATGGAGCGCGGCATCCGCAAGTCGAAGCGAAGCTGCATCGTCATCGTTTCCGAAAGTCCGAAGTGCGGTGCAATGTATTATGCCGACCGTGTGCGCAAGGAGTTTCCCGACTACGACGTGCGTGTGTCAATCCTCGGACACCTGCAGCGCGGCGGCCGGCCGTCGGCGCGTGACCGCATTCTGGCAAGCCGGACAGGGGTCGGTGCCATCGAGGCCATCATGCAGGGACAGCGCAACATCATGGTAGGAGTAAGAAACAATGAGGTGGCTTACGTTCCGCTGTCAGAGGCCATCCGGTCCGACAAGCCTTTCGACAGGAAACTGATCAAGGTTCTCGACGAACTGAGCATCTGATTCCAGGGCATGACGTGCACCTTATTATATATAGAGAAGAAAGTAATAATAAAAAACAACAAAGATATTTATGTCACAGATTAATGGGCGTATCTCCCAGATCATCGGTCCTGTTATCGATGTCTTCTTTGATACCAAGGGAGAGAATCCTGAGAAGGTTCTGCCTAAGATTTACGATGCCCTGCGCGTAAAGCGTCCGAACGGGCAGGATTTGATCATCGAGGTACAGCAGCACATCGGGGAGGATACCGTGCGCTGTGTGGCTATGGACAATACCGAAGGGCTGCAGCGCGGTCTTGAGGTCGTACCGACAGGCAGCCCTATCGTCATGCCCGCAGGAGAGCAGATCAAGGGACGCATGATGAACGTCATCGGCCAGCCTATCGACGGCATGGAGCCTCTGAAGATGGAGGGGGCTTACCCCATTCACCGCGAGGCGCCGAAGTTCGAAGAACTGTCTACGCACAAGGAGATGCTCCAGACGGGCATCAAGGTCATCGACCTGCTTGAACCTTACATGAAAGGTGGCAAAATCGGACTTTTCGGCGGTGCCGGCGTGGGCAAGACGGTGCTGATCATGGAGCTGATCAACAACATCGCCAAAGGGCATAACGGCTACTCCGTGTTTGCCGGTGTAGGGGAACGTACCCGTGAGGGGAACGACCTGATCCGGGACATGCTGGAATCCGGCGTGATCCGCTATGGCGAGAAATTCCGGAAGGCCATGGAGGAAGGCAAGTGGGATCTCTCGCTTGTCGACCAGGAGGAACTGCAGAAATCGCAGGCCACCCTTGTCTACGGACAGATGAACGAACCGCCGGGGGCACGTGCTTCTGTGGCTCTCTCAGGACTGACCGTTGCAGAGGAGTTCCGTGACCACGGAGGCAAGAACGGTGAGCCGGCAGACATCATGTTCTTCATTGACAACATCTTCCGTTTCACACAGGCAGGTTCAGAGGTTTCTGCATTGCTGGGGCGTATGCCTTCAGCCGTGGGTTACCAGCCGACGCTGGCCAGTGAAATGGGTGCCATGCAGGAACGTATCACATCGACAAAGCGCGGTTCCATCACTTCCGTACAGGCCGTCTATGTGCCGGCTGACGACCTGACCGACCCGGCTCCGGCGACGACCTTCACTCACCTGGACGCAACAACCGAGCTGAGCCGTAAGATCACCGAGCTGGGCATCTATCCGGCCGTAGACCCGCTGGGCAGCACGTCGCGTATCCTTGACCCGCTGATTGTCGGCAAGGAACACTATGACTGCGCACAGCGCGTAAAGCAGCTGCTGCAGCACTACAACGAACTGCAGGACATCATCGCCATCCTGGGTATGGACGAGCTGTCAGACGAGGACAAGCAGGTTGTGAACCGTGCGCGCCGTGTGCAACGGTTCCTGTCCCAGCCATTCACAGTCGCCGAGCAGTTCACGAGCGTCAAGGGTGTCATGGTCCCTATCGAGGAAACCATCAAGGGCTTCAACGCCATTCTGAACGGTGAGGTCGACGACCTGCCGGAGCAGGCGTTCCTGAACGTAGGTACAATCGAGGATGCCAAGGAGAAGGCCAAGAGACTTCTGGAGGCTACACAATAACAGCTCCTTGTGCAAACAGAATAATAATAGATTTGTCTATGTTGACACTTAAAATAGTTTCCCCCGAAAGGATTGTCTTTACAGGTGAGGTGGAGAGCGTGCTGGTCCCAGGGACTGTGGGGCAGTTCGAGATTCTCAACGACCATGCCCCTATCATCTCGACACTGGTTGAAGGCAAGGTCGTCTACAGCGTAAAGGGCACAAAGAAAGAACTTCAGATCGCAGGCGGCTTCGTCGAAGTGAAGAAGAACGAGGTGAGCCTCTGCGTGGAGATATGAGGATCCGGCAGACACCGGTAACAAGACATAAAGGATGGACTACAACAAGATACAAAAGCAATACAGCAAAGTGAGCCTGTGGATAACCGCCGCGCTCTACCTTGTCGGACTGCTTGTCGCACAGCTGACGGAACACGCTGCTTACATCAGCATGCTAACGATCAGCGTCTGTTTTTCCGTCCTTGCCACATCCGTCTATGGCGGGGCATGGAAAGCAATAGCCAGCAGGTCGCCGGCGGTCCTGGGCAAGTTTTATCTTGCAGGGTCGCTCCTGCGCATGCTGCTGGCCTTTCTGGTCATCCTCGTCTACGCACTGGTGACAAAAGACCGCAAGGCGGTCATCAGCTTTGCTGCCGTCTTCATGGTTTTCTATCTCGTGCTGCTGGCATTCGACACCATCTATTTTTCAAAAGTGGAAAAGAACAATAAACCAATAACTGACAAATGAAATATCTCAAGCATTTGCTTTGCATGACCGCAATGCTTTTCCTGCTTCTACCGGGGGCAGCAGCATCCGAGAGCAAGGGAGGAGGCGTTGATCTGCAGGGTATATTGTGGGGACACATCAAGGACTCGTACGAGTGGCATGTCACGAACATCGGTGACAGGCCGGTCATCATCAACCTGCCGGTCATCGTGAAAACATCCGACGGGTGGTACGCAGGATGGGCAGAGGACTTTGCCGAAGAGCCGCTGGAAAGCGGCCCGCACGCCGGCTACCGCCCCTGCAGGAACAACCCGAATCTGTTCATTGCAACGAAGGGCAACTACGAACGGCGAATCGTCGAACTGCAGAAGGACGGGACGGAAGTGCGCCCCTTTGACCTGTCGATAACGAAGTCAGTGTGCGTACTCTTCATCGATGCGATCCTCCTGCTGCTGTGCATCCTCATCCCCGCACGCTGGTGCCGGAAGCACAAGGTCACAGACAAGGCTCCCAAGGGTTTCACAGGATTGATGCACATGTTTGTGATGTACGTATATGATGAGGTGATCAGGCCGACGTTGGGCAAGGAGTCCGACAGATACGCGCCCTACCTGCTTACCTGTTTCTTCTTCATCTTCGTCGCCAACGTGATGGGCATCGTACCGTTCCCACCGGGCGGCGGCAACCTGACGGGCAATATCACGATTACATTCTTCCTTGCAGCATGCACGTTTCTGGTAACCAACTTCTCCGGAACCAGGCATTACTGGAAAGACATTTTCTGGCCGGAGGTGCCTGCATGGCTGAAAGTACCGGTACCTTTGATGCCGGTCATCGAGATCTTCGGTATCTTTACCAAACCTTTTGCCCTGATGGTCCGTCTCTTTGCCAACATGATGGCCGGCCATGCCATAGCCCTGGCCCTGACGTGCATCATCTTCATCATGGCGACAATGGGCGTGGTACTGAGTACCTCGATGACGGTCGTGAGCGTGGGCATGAGCATCTTCATGATGCTGCTCGAGATCCTGGTCAGCTTCATTCAGGCACTGGTGTTCACGATGCTGAGCGCAGTATTCATCTCACTGGCCCGTGTACACGAAGCTGAAGCCTAAGAGGAAGCCAAACGGTAAATACAGAAAAAGTAAAAGGGATGAAAACGAAAAGAAAAGCCGGACCGGCCTTGCCGTCCTGACAGTCCATTTCAGAAAAAGTCAAAGGCCGCCCGGCACGATCCTGACGGATGAAAGGGCATTAGACCGTAAAAGAAACAAGAATAAAACAATTAATATTTAAAAGCAAAAACTATGTTGACATCATTGTTATTAGCAGCAGAAACTGCAAAGTTGGGCGCCGCAATCGGTGCAGGTATCGCAGCCGTAGGCGCAGGTCTTGGTATTGGTCGTATCGGTGGTCAGGCTATGGATGCCATGGCGCGCCAGCCGGAGAAAATCGGTGACCTCCGTTCTTCCATGATCATCGCAGCCGCTCTGGTCGAGGGTGTTGCTTTCTTCGCAGCAATCATCGCCCTTCTCTGTGTATTCTAATCCGCAGGAAGGACTATTAAAACAATTGGTAAGAAAAGTAATTTAGCAGCTTATGTCATTATTATTGCCAGATGGTGGCTTGCTCTTCTGGATGACCCTTGTCTTTCTGGTGGTCTTCTTCATCTTGTGGAGATGGGGTTTCCCCTCGATCATCAAGATGGTGAATGAGCGCAAGGAGTACATCGACGAGAGTCTTGCCAAGGCAGAGGAAGCCAACTTGAGGCTTGCCAACATTCAGAAACAAGGTGAGGAGCTGCTCATGGAAGCACGTGAGAAACAGGCACAGATCCTACGGGAAGCGGCTGACACACGGGATGCCATAGTCGGACAGGCACAGGAGAAGGCACACGGAGAGAGCGCCCGCATCCTTGCAGAAGCCAAGGCTGAGATAGAAAACCAGAAGCAGGCTGCTATTCGTGACATCCGTTCGCAGGTAGCAGAACTCTCGGTACAGATTGCCGAGAAGATTCTGCACAAGGAGCTTTCCGGTTCAGTCGAGCAGACCCGGCTCATCGACAGCTTGTTGGATGAAGTTGCTTCTTCTAACGGAACAGAACGTAAATAATCGCTTATGAATACAGGTGTAATATCGGTTCGCTATGCCCGTGCGCTGCTGAAGAGTGCCTGTGGGCAAGAACTCGAAGACAAGGTCTATTCCGTTATGCAGACCCTTGCCCAGAGTTATCTCCAAGTACCGGAACTCCGTGCGGCGATTGAAAATCCGATGCTCCCGAAAGAGAAGAAACGCAAGCTGCTGGAAGCGGCCTGTGGAGATGACTGCCCTGAACTGATCGCGAACTTCCTGTCCCTCGTCATGAAGAAGGACAGGGAGGAGTTGCTGCAGTTCATGGCGAATGACTATGTTACCCTGTACCGCAAGCAGAAGAACATCATTCGCGGAAAAGTCATCACCGCTTCACCTGTTTCTCCGCAGACAGAAGACAAGATGAAGGCACTGGTTCAGTCCAGGGCACAGGGAGCTGTCGAGTTCAACACCGAGGTCGACCCTTCACTCATCGGCGGATTTATCCTCGAGTATGATACTTACAGAATGGACGCCAGCGTGAAGAACAAACTGAATGCTATCCTCACACAATTAAAAAAGTAATAAATTAATAACATGTCAGATAAAATTAAACCAAGTGAGGTGTCTGAGATTCTTGCAAAGGAGCTTCAAGGCATCAACTCTGAGGAGAAGTTTGAGGAAGTCGGCACAGTCCTGACCGTCAGCGACGGCGTGGCGCGTGTCTATGGTCTTCGCAACGCTGAAGCCAATGAGTTGCTTGAATTTGAGAATGGCACCATGGCAATTGTCATGAACCTCGAGGAAGACAATGTCGGCTGTATTCTCCTGGGACCTACCTCAGGGATCAAAGAGGGAGAAAGCGTGAAACGTACGCACCGCATTGCCTCCATCCGTGTCAATGACAACTTCTTGGGACGTGTAGTCAATCCGCTCGGAAAGGCAATCGACGGAAAGGGCGACATTGATCTGGCCGACTCCTTCGAGATGCCGCTGGACCGCAAGGCTCCGGGGGTGATCTTCCGTCAGCCGGTGAAAGAACCCTTGCAGACCGGTCTGAAAGCTGTCGACTCGATGATTCCTATCGGCCGTGGCCAGCGCGAACTGATCATCGGCGACCGGCAGACCGGCAAGACTGCTATCGCCGTAGATACCATCATCAATCAGAAGAGCTTCTACGAACAGGGGAAACCGGTCTACTGCATCTATGTCGCCATCGGCCAGAAGGCTTCTACCGTAGCGACCCTGGTGCAGAACCTGAAGGATCATGGAGCACTGCCTTATACGATCATCGTCAGCGCGACAGCCGCCGACCCGGCCGCCATGCAGTATTATGCTCCGTTTGCCGGTGCAGCCATCGGCGAGTACTTCCGCGACCGCGGCTACTCTGCCCTTGTCGTCTATGACGACTTGTCAAAGCAGGCGGTTGCCTATCGTGAGGTATCCCTGATTCTCCGTCGCCCTTCCGGTCGTGAAGCTTATCCCGGAGATGTATTCTATCTCCACTCACGTCTGTTGGAACGTGCCGCACGCATCAACGACCAGCAGGAGATCGCCGAACGAATGAACGACCTGCCCGAATGCATGAAGGGGCATGTAAAGGGTGGCGGATCACTCACCGCCCTGCCCATCATCGAGACACAGGCAGGTGACGTGTCAGCATACATCCCCACCAACGTGATTTCCATTACTGACGGTCAGATCTATCTTGAGACAGACCTCTTCAACCAAGGTTTCCGTCCCGCCATCAACGTGGGTATCTCCGTATCCCGTGTAGGCGGATCGGCACAGGTGAAGAGCATGAAGAAAGTGGCCGGTACGTTGAAAATCGACATGGCGCAGTACCGGGAGCTGGAGGCTTTCTCCAAGTTCTCTTCCGATATGGACAAGGTAACCGCAATGACCCTCGACCGCGGCCGTAAGAACAACCAGCTGTTGATTCAGCCGCAGTACAGTCCTATGCCGGTCGGAGAACAGATAGCCATCCTCTATTGCGGCGTACACGGACTGATGCGGGATGTGCCGGTCGACCAGATCCGCAGCTGCCAGGACCAGTTCCTCGACAGTATGCGCTCTGCTCATGCCGACGTAATCAGCGAACTGGCTTCCGGGAAGCTGGAAGAAACTTCTGTAAAGGTGATTGAGGAAGTCATGGGCAATATTGCCGGACAATACAAATAAAGACAATAAGGAATGGCATCGTTAAAGGAAATCAAGACCCGTATAGCCAGTGTTCAGAGTACTCGCAAGATCACGAGTGCGATGAAGATGGTTGCCTCGAGCAAGCTGCACCATGCGCAGAATGCCATCGAGAGTATGCTTCCTTACGAGGCTATGCTCGAACACATTCTCAAGACGTTCCTTGTCTCTACGCCCGATACGGATACTCCGTTCGATGTGCAGCGGCCTGTGAAGCGTGTCGCCTTGCTTGTGTTCTCCTCCAGCAGTTCTCTCTGCGGCGGATTCAATGCCAATGTCATCAAGCTCATGCTACAAGCGATTGCCGAGTATCACGCCATGGGACTGACCGACAAAGACATTGTCATCTATCCCATCGGACGGAAGGTCGCAGAGAAAGCGAAGAAGTGCGGATATACCTGCGTGTACCCCTACCCTAACCTTGCCGAGAAACCCAACTCCGAGGATTGCCGCAACATTGCAAAGGAACTGGGACAGAAGTGGCTGGACGGTGAGTTTGACAGAGTAGAAATGATCTACCATCACTTCAAAAGTGCAGGCAGTCAGATTCTCCAACGCAAGAACTTCCTCCCGATCGACCTCGAGGAGGAACTCAATGCAGATACGGAACGTGACCTCTCGTCGAACGTCTCCTCAAAAGCCGCACAGGAGTATCTCAAGAAGAAGGGGGAAAGTACCGCACGGAAGTCGGACACAGAGGCGGTCGTCCCCCTCAACGACGACTTTATCGTCGAGCCCGACCTGCAGACCGTCTTGCGGACACTGGTGCCCAAGCTGCTCCATCACATGGTCTTCACGGCGCTTCTGGACAGCAATGCTTCCGAGCATGCAGCCCGTATGGTCGCCATGCAGACGGCAACGGACAATGCCGATGACCTGCTTCGTTCGCTTCACCTGCAGTACAACAAGTCGCGCCAGGCAGCCATCACTTCAGAACTCCTTGATATTGTCGGTGGTACGGTGAACAACTGACATGACAGACAGTCCTGTCCTCTTTGCAGCAGACAGGACAGAAAGCAAAAGCAGCAGGGACAGGTTGACAGCCTGTCCCTGTTTCTTTTGTAACCGTAAATCCCGATTGCATGATGTGCACTTTGCAAAGAGATTCATCCGAAGGCACAGTCTTCCGTCCGCCCTTTAGAAATCTACCGTGACCCGTCCGTTGATCTGTCTTCCCGTAAGATAGTTCGGGACGGCATATTGCTGACCGGCAATATCCGTCACCCAATAATAGGAGTTGACATTATTGATACCGAAAAGGTTGAGACAGTCTATGCCGAGCCAGATGTTCTTGAAGATGGTCTTACGACTGCCATCATGATTGTCCAGCAGACGGTAACTCATGCCGATGTCAGCACGACGATAGGCAGGTGCACGGAAAGTATTGCTCTCCAGTTCCCTATGCGGAGCAGAGAAGGGAAGTCCATCTGCAAAAGCCAGTTTCAACGACATCCGCCAGCGTGTCGACCCGGGGAAGAAGTCGGTAAAGTAGAGATTCAACGAATACCGTTGATCCGTCGGGAGCGGAATACGCCTGCCGTTCAGCTTCATACTGGTGTTCATGATGCTGAGCGTCAGCCATGAATCAGTACCTGGGACGAACTCGCCAAAGAGTTTCAGGTCGAGCCCTGCGGCATGCCCTGTAGCCGTATTATCGCCATAGTACGTCACTTTCACGTTGTCAACAGAATAAGGAACAAGTCGTGAGAGCGCTTTGTAATAGGCCTCGGCCGTGAACTTGAAAGGACGGCCCAGCATTTCAAAACGATAGGACATACCGGCCAGGGCATGGATGGAACGCTGTGCCCGGATCTTCTGATTGAGTGTGGCGTATGTGATGCCGTTGACCATCGACGTGTCGCGGAGTTCCTTGTAGAACGGCGCCTGATAATAGAGGCCGCCTGCAATACGGAAACTGAGATTGCGGTTCCTGCCCGGCGTGATGGTGAGGGAAGCACGGGGCGAAAAGAGGCTCTCACCGCTGAAGTCCCAGTAGGCGAAGCGTACACCGTAATTCAAGGTGAAGAGCGTCGGCACGGAATCGCTTGTCTGGAAATTCCACGCATCCTGCAGATAGCTCTCGAAGCGTTTCGCATTCAGATCGTTGCGTGCCCGCAGCGAGTAGATCATCTTCAGGTCACGTCCTGTATGAGGAATATTGTAACCTGCTGAATCACGGTATTCATATTCAGCCGAGTTCTCCGTTATCTTTTCCACCTTATAAGTCAGTCCCCCTTCTATTCTGTGTCTGCCGGCACGATGCAGCACCATCAGCTTCAGACTCTTCACATCGGCATGGAGATAGTCACGTGAATGCTGCATATAGGTTCCTACACCCAGGTTCTCGGAGGTCTCGGTCTGCGTGAGCCAGTACTGTCCCTGAATGTCGTACCGCTCCTGCTCCTTGGTCGTGAAAGCGGATGCAAGGAGCGACAGATCTGTACGGGACGACAGATGGCGTGTAACGCCCAGCGAACCGAAAAACGTGCGGAAGAGATCCTTCTCCTGTCCGTCGAAGTAGACACGGAATTTCTTTACGTTCTGCAGCGTGCCGAAGTTCGTCTCACGGTCTTCCGGTTGGAAGTCATAGTGATTGTCGGACATGTTCCCGATGAAGTCAATCTGCCAGCGTTTATTAGGTTGCCACGACAGATAAGTCTGATAATCAAGGAACGACGGCCGGTATTCTCCCTTCGTCTGGAGCGAACCGAGAAGGTAGCGGTTGGTCTTATAGCGCACGCCGTTGGTCCATGTCAACTTCTTTGTAGCCAGTCCGAAGTAGGCACTTGCTCCTAAGAGCGAGGCTGAAACAGAGGCTTCCGTCTTCTTTGGCCGTTTATAGGTGATATCCAATGCGGAACTCATTTTGTCCCCATATTTTGCTTCAAACCCGCCGGCCGAAAAACCGACACTCTCCACCATGCCCGGATTGATGACGGAAAGGCCTTCCTGCTGTCCGCTACGCACGAGGAAAGGACGGAACACCTCTACATTGTTGATATATACAGAGTTCTCATCGAATGAACCGCCGCGCACGTTGTACTGTGAAGACAGCTCCGAGTGGGTCGATACACCGGCCTGTGTCTGCACCATCTCTTCCACCGCATTGCCTGAAGCAGACGGTCCCTCCCTTGTCTTCTGGACATCAAGTTCCTCCGTCGTTCCGTGCTGTTTGTTCCTCCCTTCGACAACGACCTCCTGCAGCGCATTGTCGTCAGCGAGCTGGACAAGCAGCGTCTGCTTCCCCTTCGGACGGCGCAGCACCCTCGTCTTGGACTTATAGCCTATCATCGAGAAGCGCACCTTTACGGAGTCTTCGCTGTGGAGCTGCATGCTGAACTCTCCCTTGAGGTTGGTCATCGACAGCTTTCCCTGCGACACAACCATGACAGAGGCCAGTTCTATCGGATTGCCGTCCTTGTCGGAGACCTTTCCCTGAAGCGTGAATGTCTGTGCCGGTACCAGCTGAGCTGTCAGAAGGAGCAACAGCAGTAATATATGTTTTCGGATGTCCTTACGTTTCATAACTTCTATATAACGCAGAGCCCTTTGTTTTATTGCATTCGCCCGACTGTCTCCGGAGAGAAAGAGCATCCCCCCGACGTACCCGGCCGCTCCGGCCGGTATTCTTTAAAAGAAAAAGTCCCGCAATCGACATTGCAGGACTCTCAGAATCATTCTTCTTATGGGTTTGACTGTTTCAGCCCAAGTACTTCATCAGCACACGGGCATTGCCGCTCTCACGGATCTTCTCGATAGCCTTCTCACGGATCTGGCGGACACGCTCACGGGTCAGTCCCATTTCCGTACCGATTTCTTCCAACCCTTTCTCCTGGCAGCCGATGCCGAAACACTCCGTGACGATCTTGATCTCACGATCCTTCAGCGTGTTCTGAAGAACAGCACGAAGATCGTCAGACATTGACTCGAAGTCAACGCCACGGTCGGTGCGCGAGTCATCACCCGATGACAGCATATCACTCATTGAATTGTCATCGTCATCGCTGAACGGCGCGTCGATACTCATGTGGTGGTTGTCGGCGCTCTGGCTCTGACGGATACGTGCCTCGTCGATGCCGGTCAGCTCGGCCAGCTCGTGGATGGACGGACGGCGGTTGTGCTTCTGCACAAACTCATTCGTGACCTGATTGATTTTCGAGATGGCTCCCACCTGGTTCAGCGGCAGGCGCACGATACGGCTCTGCTCGGCAATGGCCTGCAGAATACTCTGACGAATCCACCAGACAGCATACGAGATGAACTTGAACCCTCTCGTCTCGTCGAATTTCTCGGCAGCCTTTACCAGACCGATGTTCCCCTCATCGATAAGGTCGGTGAGAGAGAGCCCCTGATGCTGATACTGTTTGGCTACGGAAACGACAAAACGGAGGTTGGCCTTGATCAGCTTTTCCTTGGCACGCTCGCCCTTGCGACCGCCCTTGTGGATTTCCTGTGCCAGTTCAATCTCTTCGTCAACAGTAATCATCGGCTCACGCCCGATTTCAACGAGATACTTGTCCAGTGCCTCACTCGATCGGTTGGTGATACTCTTCGAAATCTTAAGTTGTCTCATGAATTGTGTACTATTTCCTCCTTAAAATATAGCTGTTTCCCGTTATCCAGATCTGATACGGCGTGCAAAGGTACATATAAATAGGTAAAATCCCAAACGGAGCGTGTACCGTTTGAGATTTTTTACGTTTTTTTATAGGTCGGGTTGTGATTGTGAACTCCTTGGGGAGGAATTGACCGGAGGATTCGTTATTTCCAACTATGTTCTATCAGTTTTGAGGTGGATTCCATCTCCATGTTCATTCCCATCATCTTCATCTTCCCCTTCCCCGTCTGGTCGTTCAACCATCCGTTCTTCAGAAAGTGATAAGTGTCCGTACCGTTGAAGTCGATGTCGGTCATTCCCATGGCCTTCATCTGTTCCCAGTTGTTCTCAATCTGGGAAGTGACCTCTTCTCCCATTCCCATCTTCTTCATATTGCCTATGAGGAAAGCCTTGACATCCTTCTCTCCCATATTGGCCTTGCTCTGCGACACTACCGTGAGCATCCCGAGAATATTGCTTACTTCATAGCAGACAATCGACTTGATGCCCTGTATTTCCTTGTCCTCCTTGTCGCCGGTCTTCAGTGTCTTTCCATAAAGATTGAAAAGGCTCTTCTCCTTGAAGTTGTCTGTGACGCTCTTTTCAGAGAACAGGTCGTTCAATGCCATGATCATCTTTGCCTTCGGCGAAACCTTCTCCATATCGGGATTCTTTTTGTAGGTGGAATCGATTTCGGCAAGGGCAGCCCTCGTCATCTTCCCTACCACCTCTTCATAGTTCAACAGCTTCTGCAGTCCACCGTTCACATCCGTCTGGAAAAGAAGAGGCACGTTGTCGACAAAACGGCTGAGCCGGTCACCCACCTGATAAGCCAGTTCCGTATTCCCCTCCGTCTTCGTGTCTTTCGTGAGGAACTCCACCTTGTATCCATCAGGGGTGGCATCCTTCACCTCGACAAACGTCCTGTTAGTCACCTTTACGCTCTGCGAGCCTCCCCCCATGGGAGCCGTCATGCCGATGCTGGTAACATTCTCATAGGTCGCTTTGTCGCCTTTCTGCAGGCTGACTTTGAGGAGTGTCTGTGCGCTCAGTGCCGTGACGGCAAGAAGCAGTGCAAAAGTAAGAAATGTCTTTTTCATAAGCGTTGTTGTTTAGTTTAAATGTTTATTAGGCGGTGGAAGGCAGGGATGATGGTTCAATCCCTGCCTCCGGCTGTCAATAGGATCTTGCAATGATGACGCGATACTTGGCCGGCCTTCCGCTTACCATGTCCGTACCCGGTGTCTGCTCGAACATATAAGGAACGCAGCGGATAGTGGCCTGCGTGTCTTCCTTGATCTTCGCCTCGGTCTCTTCGGTACCGTCCCAGTGGCAGAGGAAAAAGCCTCCGTCCTTTACCTTCGCCTTGAATTCCTCATAGTCTTCGCACTCGTAGATGTGTGCGTCGCGGAAGTCCTTTGCCTTCTTGAAGATGTTGTCCTGAATGTCGTCAAGGAGGCTCTTCACACGCCCGACGATGCCGTCGAAGCTGACGCTCTCCTTCTCCAACGTGTCACGGCGCATCACCTCAATGGTATTGTTCTCCAGGTCGCGGCCGCCCATAGCCAGCCGCACCGGCACACCTTTCAGCTCGTAATCGGCGAACTTGAATCCCGGACGCTTGTTGTCGGAATCATCGTATTTGACCGTGATGCCCAGCGCGCGCAGCTCGTCGATGACCGGCTGCAGCTTTTCGGTAAGTTCCTTCAGCTGCTCCTCCCCCTTGAAAATAGGGATGACGGCCACCTGAATCGGTGCGATACGCGGAGGGAGCACCAGGCCGTTGTCGTCGGAGTGGGTCATGATGAGCGCACCGATCAGGCGCGTGCTGACCCCCCATGATGTTGCCCATACATACTCCGGCTTGTTGTCCTTGTTGAGATAAGTGACATCGAACGACTTGGCGAAGTTCTGTCCCAGGAAGTGGGACGTACCGCTCTGCAGAGCCTTTCCGTCCTGCATCATCGCCTCGATGGTATAGGTGTCCAGCGCACCGGCGAAACGCTCCGTCTCGCTCTTCACACCCTGCACAACCGGTACGGCGAGCCATTTCTCGGCGAAGTCGGCGTAGACGCGCAGCATAGTCTGCGCCTCCTTCTCCGCCTCTTCACGGGTGGCGTGGGCGGTGTGTCCCTCCTGCCAGAGAAACTCCGACGTGCGGAGGAACGGCCGTGTGCGCATCTCCCACCGCATGACGTTGCACCACTGGTTGCACATCAGCGGCAGGTCACGCCACGAATGGATCCAGTTCTTATAGGTGTTCCAGATGATGGTCTCGCTCGTAGGGCGGATAATGAGTTCCTCCTCCAGTTTCGCATTGGGGTCGACCTCGACGCCGTTGCCGTCCTCCGTTGCCTTCAGGCGGTAGTGCGTCACCACGGCACACTCCTTGGCAAATCCTTTCACGTGCTCAGCCTCACGGGAGAGGAAGCTCTTCGGAATCAGCAGCGGGAAATAAGCGTTCTGCACGCCGGTCTCCTTGAACATCCTGTCGAGCTGCGCCTGCATCTTCTCCCATATCGCATAGCCGTAGGGTTTGATGACCATACAGCCACGTACGGCAGACTGTTCCGCCAGTTCTGCCTTCACTACCAAGTCATTGTACCATTGAGAGTAGTTCTCCGCCCTCTTGGTCATGTGTTTCAGTTCTTTTGCCATAATTATATTTTTCTGCTTTATACTGATTCTTTAGGGGATTCCCATTTTCTTATAGGAGTTTCCCTTTTGTCCCCTTTGCGGGAAACGCTAACTTTGTACAGAAATCAGCAGGCGACCACGAAGGAAAGTTTATTTCCATCTGTCGGGTGCAGCTAATTCTCTGCAAAAGTTATGCAAACGAGCACAAAGGAAGCTTGCTTCCATTTGTCGAGTGCAGCTAACTTTCTGCAAAAATACAAAAAAATGTTGGCAATAAATGCCCCATAGCATATATTTGTTTAACTTTGCGTGAATAAAACAGAATCGGTGCGGCGACAATGTCGGACACTGAAGGTAAAAGATAATTATTAATCCATAAACAGTTTTGGTTATGAAGAATATGAAAGTAATGGCAGCCGGCATGTGCTTACTGACTGTCGTAAGCTGCCAGACGAAACAGGGTACAGGATCATTGATCGGCGGCGGTGCCGGTGCGGCACTTGGCGGCATTGTCGGTCAGATCATCGGTCACAACGGCAAGAGCACGGCCATCGGTGCAGCCATCGGCGGTGCCATCGGCGCAGGAGCCGGCGCACTCATCGGCCGTCACATGGACAAAGTGGCACGCGAGGCAGCCCAGGCACTGCCGAATGCCCGCGTCGACAAGGTGACAGATGCCAACGGACTGCAGTGCGTGAAGGTCACCTTCGATTCAGGAATTCTCTTCCCGCTGAACGGTTCCAACCTGAACGCATCTGCCAAGAACGACCTTACCAAGTTCGCAGGACTGATGAAACGCAACTCCAACTGCGACGTTGCTATCCAGGGCTACACCGATGCTTCCGGCAACGACAACATCAACATCCCACTGTCACAGCGTCGTGCCGAGTCTGTATCGTCCTATCTGAAAGGGCAGGGCGTCACCGGCAGGCAGATCCGCTCGGTACAGGGTTTCGGAAGTGCCAACCCCATCGAGAACAAGACCGTCAGCCAGGCCAACCGTCGTGTTGAGGTCTATCTCTATGCTTCCTCCGAGATGGTCCGCCAGGCTAACAACGGCACGTTGTAACCCGGGAAGAGACCGCCCTGCCCCTCTCTACAGACGAGTCGAGGGAACAGGGAAGGCCTCCTGCTTCTCTTGAGGACTGCAAAGACAGTCTTTCCAGCCACCGGGAACAGGATTCCCAACGGCTGGTACTCGCATTCCCAACGGCTGGTACTCGCATTCCCAACGGCTGGGAATCCGAATACCGCCGGACAGGTATGCTGAATACAGACTTACCCGGAACCTCTCACAAGCAGGCAATGCTCATGCTGGGCATACGAAGAAAAGCCCACTTCAAAACTCGCTCATGAGTAGAGAAATGGGCTTTTCTTTGTTTTCAGGCATATTCTGAGGATTCACACTGGACATCAGACCCTTTCAGACCTCAATAATCGACCGGGACAAAAGACGATTCGGATCACTTCTCCGGCGTACTGTATGGGGAGAATGAGAGCTTTACCATGACCGGATAATGGTCAGAGATGTTGCGGCGCGACTTGCCGAGCCAGTAGCTGTTGGTGAAGATGGCGTAATGCGGAATGTCGAAATCGGAAGAGACGAAGACGTGGTCGATGCGGGCATTGCTGCGGCTGTCCTGCATAAAGTCGTTCCACGTACCGGTGGGTGCCATGCGCTGTCGGGCATAGGCATAGCAGTCGCACAGGATGCCCGAACGGGAGAATATCTCGTAAACCTCGTCCGTCTGGTCAACGTTGAAGTCGCCCGTCAGAATCGTTGGCTGCGCCTTGGCAAGCTGCCCGATACGTTGCAGGATGAGCCGTGCACTCTCCCGCCGTGCCACAGTTCCCACGTGATCCATGTGGGTATTGAAGAAGTAGAACTGCTTTCCCGTCACCCTGTCCTCAAACTTCCCCCACGTACAGATGCGGATGCAGGCAGCATCCCATCCCAGCGAAGGGCGGTCGGGTGTCTGTGAGAGCCAGAAGTTGCCGCTGTCGAGCAGTCTCAGCAGGTCTTTCCGATAGAAGATTGCCGCATATTCGCCCTCTTCCCTGCCGTCATCACGCCCCACACCGATGTAGGCATAGCCCTCCAGCCCCTGCAGGAGGTCATGCAGCTGCGTGGCAAGTACTTCCTGCGTACCGAAGACGGCAGGCTGCTCGAAGTTGATGAAGTCGCACAGCTGCGGACAGCGTTGTGCCCACGCATTGCCCTCCTTCCGGTCATCCGGGTTGTCATATCGGATGTTATACGTGCCCACATAGAGCTGCTGGGCAGAGAGGCTGCAGGTAAGCAGCATTGCAAGGATGAGTGTTGTCAGTCTGTACATGATTCCGGTTTTTATGTGCTGCAAAAGTACGCAATCTTTTTGTAACAGGCGAGCGTGTCCGGCATGATTTGTCTGTACGCATGAGGAAAGCCGGTTTGCAGCCGCTTTCTGAAAATAATCTGCTATTTTCCTTTAAAGACAAAGGACTTTCTTTATCCGACAGGCTTTTAAATCACAGCATTTTATAACTTTGCATACAGCCGTCAGCCTGTAAAGGGCATACCTATGAAGCCTGGGTGGATGGCGGCTTCACGATATGGAAACAAAAGCACCAGATGCCAAGGGTTCTTATGAACCCATCTTTTCTTTTTCCCCTCAATTCCGCAGCATTTTTCCTTGTGAGGCGATTTTATATGTTGAGATGTCTTTGGGGGGCTCTATATGTTGATATGAGGATTTTCGGGGCTTCCTGGGTCTTACCTGGGCATGAAATCCCCCACCCAAACCAATGGGGAATATGAGAACCACAAAGAAATGCTGCTTATTCAAAGAATACTTCAGAGTAGTATGCTTTGTTTGTATACAGGTTCAGAACGTTCTGTCTTCCAGTGCGCACCCATTTTGCCGGCACGCTGACAAAATGCAGGATAAAGGCTTTCAGCCTGCTTGTCTTTTTCAACGGCTTGACCTTTTCGCTGATATGACGGACGAGGTAGAGATAGAAGTTCTTCAGCATGGCGGTAACCATCATGAAAACCATGTTCTCAGCCATAAAGGAAAAGGGCAGATGTGCCCAGCCGAAGTCATTGTTCTGTATGTCGAAGTTCTTTTCGCTCGCTCCACGTTCATTGTAGAATGTGATGATGTCCTTCTCTGTGGATGTCCGGTTGTTGGTAAGGATACAGCGGTATGTGTATATCACTCCGAACATATCCGTCTGTTCCCTGCCGTGCTTGTCTTTCAAGGGAGTACGCTGTACGACAAGCCTGTATGACTTTCCTTCGATGAGGTCGTCCATGCTGACGGAGGTGACATCGCATCTCTCACAACCAACCTCAACGCTCTTCCATCCTTCCAGCTGGCGGAACTCCTCGCACCGGCTGCCGCAGTTGGCAGCACGTATATAGAACGTATTGCAGCGCTGCTCTACGGTTCGGATGATTTCCTTCGAGAACGGCCCGCAGTCGGCACGGAAACGCTCTGTCACAACACCAGGCTCGGAGGTCACACGGTCCATGATGCGGCGGAGCTTGTCCTGCTGATGGAATTTCACATGGGTGTTTCCGTCACGGTTCTCACCTCCGACTATGATGCCCCCGATGGAGGCCCAGCCCGGGAAATAGCCGAAGTCCTGCCTGTAGGAATACTTCGCGTCGAACTTGTGGGCAGGGATAAACTGGTGGTCAAAGTCCAGGTCAACATGGCTGCCCGCCTTTATAAGCCCCATCCTCCGTATCATCCGTAAAAGTAAGGTGTTCAGCTTCTCTGCAGTGTTGAAACTGTAAGACTTTCCGGAGGTTTCGCTCCTGTAGACAATATTCTCTTCGACAAGCTCCTTCAGTCCGCGTCCCACGGTGTCGGCACCGGGTAACAGCGTACCAGGTCTCTGCCTGAACTGTCCTGTAAGCGCATTGATGTCCTCAAGACAATCCCCGCCACAAAGGTAGCTGAAGAAGAGAGATCCCAGGATGCTTCCATGGCTGAATGCCTTGCCGCTGCATCCGCGTCTGCCCAACACGGATCCGGTAAGTTTTTCAAAGCCCAGCTTTGAAAAAACGTCCATGATGTGATAAATTCCTCCGAAGGAAGTGATATTCTCGTTTTTAATTGCTACCTTTGTCATGTCAGTTTTTTGCTTGCTTGTTATGTTTGCAGCACCAAGATAGGTGAAAATTCTGACATATCCAAGTGTTTTGAGGACTTTGTTTCTCAGGCACTTGGATTTCTCACAAGAAATTATGCTGCGGAATTAAGGTTTTTTACGAAAATAATTATTTATTCTCGTGAAAAAAACAATTATTCTCACGAAAGTTATGGCTTTGCTTTCGTGAGAATAATAGGGATTGTAATGCTTTTCTTTTATAGAAAAGATATGTTTTAAAAGTCTGATTATAGCTTGATAATCAATGTGATTACACCTTTCTGAAAAGGAAGGAATGTTATTCTGCCGTCAGTTCAAGCACCCGACTTGCACCCTCATAGGCTGAGAGAACCATCAGCCCCACTTTCATCAGGTAATCACCCGTGTATCTTTGTCCGTTGCAGTGCAGTGCAGAAGTCGTGTTAGGCATAAGATTGATTTCCTTCACCGTGTAAGTGCGGTTGGCATCCAGCCCCTGTAGACGTACAGCCTGCTGTGGTTCGGAGTAGCGTGGGTGCAGGTCGTAGGCGAAGAGGACTGCCTTCTTCTTGTCCTGCGATACATAGTTTACTGCCATATGATGGGTCTCGTAGGGTGAAATCAGGCGATAGAGCTCTCCGTCAAGAATGACATTTTTCAGTCGGTTCCAGTTAGTAACGGCGTCCTGTGTAAACTTGTAATCCTCCGGTTTCATCGTTTTCAGGTCAAGGTCGAAGCCGAGTTTACACATACTTGCTACGTCTGTCCGGAACTTGATGCTTGTTTGTCTGTTCCAGTTCGTGACGTGTGCTGCCAGTGCCTTTGATGGGAAGAACTTCGACATACTGTATTGTATGTAGAGACGTTCGTATGGGTCGGTATCGTCGGAAGACCAGAATTCGCCGTAATATTTCAAAGCCTGATAGTCGCATCGGCCGCCACCACCAGAGCAGAGCATCATCTCCAGCTTTGGATATTTTGCCTGAATACGGTCGAGAACCTTATAAAGCCCGCGTACATATTCGATGTATAGGTTGCCTTGGTTTGCCTTCTGATAAGGAGAGTATATGTTTGTGATAGGGCTGTTGCAGTCCCATTTGAAGTAAACAATGCTCGGATTCTCCGTCATCAGACGGTCTACGATGCTGAAGACATACTCCTGTACCTCTGGATTGGAAAGGTCGAGCACTAATTGATGACGGTAGTAGTATGTCTCACGGTTAGGCAGTTCAATCACCCAGTTCTTATGTTTCTCGTAGAGTTCACTCTTAGGATTGACCATTTCAGGTTCAATCCACAGCCCGAACTTTACGCCCGCTGTCTCTGCAGCTTTGGTCAATGCAGGAATACCACCGGGCAGTTTTGTGCGAGTTGGTTCCCAGTCGCCCAGTCCGGCACGATCGTCCTTGCGTGGATACTTGTTGCCAAACCAGCCGTCATCCAATAGGAACATGTCAACACCCAGTTCCTTTGCGTCCTTCATCAGCTGAGCAAGCGTCTCTTGGTCGAAGTCGAAGGCAGTATTCTCCCAGTTGTTGAGAAGCGTCATACGGTTTCCCTCGCCGTTCCAGAGCTGATACCTGCGTGCCCAGTTCTGCAGATTACGGCTTGCCTGACCTGTTCCGTTCCCGCTCAAGGTGAAGATGAACTCTGGTGTCTTGAAAGTCTCGCCAGCCTTCAGCCTATAATTTGAAGCGTAAGAATTGATGGCGGGGATGACACGAAGGCAGTTTACATTGTCTATCTCAAAGGTAAAACTGAAATTACCTGTCCATCCGATCGTGCCCAGCATCACCCGTCCTTGGTTCTCCTGTGCAGGCTGGTCGAAGCCTATTTCAAAGAAAGGCTCGCTCTGTTCAGCAGCGCGTGTGCCGAGCTTGGTGTCCACAATTTTCTTTCCGAACTGCAACTGCTGTACGGCCGGCAGCCCCTCACGTGCCCAGTCTCCGTGGTAGTTGGTGAGAAAATACTTGGAACTGTTGAAATAGAACATACCACTTGCGTAACGCCAGAGCGTGATGGGCGACTTCTCGTTGTGCTTTATCTCGCTCCATGTCTTGATGACATTTTCCTTTGTATATGCCACATAATGAAGTGTTACCTGCACGGCATACTTGTCGTCAGCCAGTTGTATGATGGTTTCTGTTCCACCGGGCACGGCTTTCTGTGTGCTGTTTTTATAGTATAAGTAGGTGGACTGATTTCCGTCAGCATGTGTAATCGCCAGTGCCGGCTCAAACATGTCTTCTCCGCCAGAACCGGGATAAGCCTCACGCCCACGAAGTCCATACGCACCATCGGAGCCGGGATAGCTATTCCAGTTGAAGTGGTTGAAGTCTGCTGTACTGTTCAGTTTCTCGCCCAAGTACACCTGATAGAGTCTGTTTTTGGGCGAAACTTGCAGAATGAGGTCAATGTTATCCGTGTTGATGCGGATGGATTGCTTCTCGGCTGCTCCCATGCTGATTGAAAGGAGGGTGAGAACGAAGAGTAGTAATAGCTTTTTCATTGTGTTTACTGTTAGTTATTTTTATTTATTAATGTGTCTGCTCTTGCTGTTATGAAGTTTTTATAAAGCAATGCTGTTCTCTGCTTCGAGGTCTATACCAGCTTCTACAGTCTCCTCTTGCGGCTTTTCCATCTTCTTTTTCATCCTGCTTTTAATTGACCTTATGGCTTGTGACGTACAGCAGAAGGCATCAGCTTTCTGCTCGTCGGTCATTCCGTTATGCTCCATTATGTAGTAGAATGTCTCCTTTGGTGTGAAGGCATAACGGGGATTGTTGAGGATATAGGCAAGGTCATAGTCAAAGTTAGGCATAATAGCATTGAGTGCCTGCTGTTCACGTTTGCCCATCTGTGAGATGTTCCCACCTTTCAGAATCATGTAAAGTGTGTCTATTCCCAGCTTGATTTGTTCGATGGAATCGGCTGTTTTGTTGTCTCCGCTATGTATATGTACCTGTTGTCTCAGTTGTTCCAGTTCGTTGAGTTTGCTGTCAATTTCAGCTTTCATTTCGTCAATTGTCGCATTCTTGCGTCGGAGGGTCAGTTGGATGTTCTGCTCTGTTTCCTCCTGTTGTCTGCGATAGACAAGCAGTTGTTGGTGCATACGACGGCGAAACCATATTACGATGCCCACTGTAAGGAGTATCAGAAGGATAGCAAGATAAGCGATGTAGAGTTGCAGCTGTAAGGCTTTACGCTGTGCGACAGCCACCTCATAGCGGTCCTGAACCTGCACAATCTCGATGTCTTTCTCCGGTGAAACCGATAAAATCTGTCTTTTTTCTATTCGTGTCCGCACCTCTTCGATGTGGCGTTCCTGGTCTTTTCGTATGCGAGGCTTGAAGGATTCAGCCTTCTTGACATACAGCAGGGCGGAGTCACGTTGTCCCATTTGGTTGAATACGGAAGCCTTCCCGATATAGATGTCGTTCAACCGGTGGCTTCGTTTGTTTCCATTACTGTGTCGGGCTGCGTGGTTGAAGTATTCGAGTGCCAGTTTGTATGCGCCGTTCTGTGCGTTCAGTTGGGCTATACGATAGTATGTGTTGAACTTCAGTGAGTCTTCTGTTACGGTGAAAAGGTGCTTTTCTGCTGCTTTCAGCTGACACATTGCATTGCGGGTCTTGTGCTTAGCCATGTAGAAAGCTGCACTGTCAAGCCGCATACGGGTGATTCCATCGTCTGTGGCAGGATAGTTAGGAAGTTTCTTTTGGCTGCACGAAAGCAATGTCAAGAGGCTTATCAGTAGTAAAAAGGTTCTTTTCTTCATACTTGCAAAGATACACATTCTGCTGCGTATTGCCAAATCAGGGTGAGGGGAAAGGGGGTGAAAAGCTATCTTGAAGTTCGGTAAAGTGCGAAAAAGAAGGAACTTTTATAACTTATGGTGTGTCAAAGGATTGGTTTGGCTGTGTGTAAGTGGCTGATAGTTAGAGGCGTTTCCTTTCTGTCTGTGTCAATGCCAAAGGGGGTGTTGCATTGCGTGACATTCTTGTTTACCTTTGCATTGACAATAAGTTCCAATATATGTCATCTGCAAATCATAAACCTGCGGCGACGTGATTGCGTTTAAGCGTTGGCGCAGGTTTTGATTTAAGAGTTTTCCCAAGTCTTCTCAAGTTGAGGAGATTGTTTATAATAGTTTCTCGAAAGGCAGCGTTAAATAGCTGTAAAGGAGAATAAATCAAAAGGTTTATATGGTGAAGCGAATTTTGTCAGCAATGTCACTCAGTATCTTTATGGCAGTATTGGTTAATGCCGAACAGAAGGATATTCCGATGAAATCTGATAAAAAAGAGGTTCGGAAAGATTCTGTCGATACTATAAAAGTGGTAAATGAAACACCAGCGAAGATTATTTGTCGTATTCCTCCAATGCCATCTTTTCCAGGTAATATCCAACAGTTTCTTAGTGATAATCTGGTATGGCCAGCTGGTCGTAAGAACAAAAAGGTTGAAGGAAGGGTAATTGTTAAGTTTTATATAGAACGTGACGGCACTTGTTCTCAGTTCAAGATACTTCGTTCGTTGAATCCTGCTTTTGATGCAGAGGCGTTAAGGGTATTGAAGTTAATGCCGAAGTGGAATGTGGATTCAATGGCTGAAGGTGGGACTTGGTTTGTTTTGCCTGTTAGATTTAAGAAGCAAAAAAGTAAACTTTAAAAGTATATTGTCATGATAAAGAAATTGTTGTTAGTCCTATTAGTAAGTTTGTTTGCTGTTGGTAATGTCAATGCGCAGAAGCAGAAAAGGTCGATGAAACCGAAGAAAAAGGAATGTTTTGAACGTCCTTGCTGTGTAGAACCAAGCGTTTCTCCTGTTTTCGATACATTGAATGTGGACACATTAGGGGCAAAGATGTTTGAAACAGTTGAGGGATTGAAACCTTCATTTCCGGGTAATCTGTTGAACTTTATAGCATTAAATCTCCAGTATCCGCCCGAATTGTCTGAAAATACGGTGTCTGGAAGAGTTATTATAAAGTTTTTTGTGACCCCTTCTGGTCGTTGTTGTCTGTTTAGGATTATGCGTTCCGTAGACCCATATTTGGACAGGGAGGCACTTCGTGTGCTGAAACTGATGCCTGCATGGGAGTGGGAAAGAAGACCGAAGCAAGGAGTTTGGCAGCTTGTACCAGTCACTTTCAGATTATTATAAGAACAGGTTGCTCATATTACAGCCACATGTTGTAAGATGTTTAGTCGTTGTTAAGATTGGTGTTTGCCCTCCGCACGGTTGGTGTTTGCCAAGAGCACCAACCGTGCGAAGCACCAACACATAGGTAGAAAAGAGTAACTGTAGTCTACTATGCAGCTGGGTTATGCTTTCAATCAGTATGACAAAGGGCAGACTAAATCCATACTTTCCTTTCTATACCTCATTTCCGCAGCGTTTTTCCTTGTGAGGCGATTTTATATGTTGAGATGTCTTTTTGGGGCTCTATATGTTGATATGAGGATTTTCGGGGCTTCTAGGGTCTTGCCCAGACATGAAATCCCCCACCCAAACCAATGGGGAATATGAGAACCACAAAGAAATGCTGCTTATTCAAAGAATACTTCAGAGTAGTATGCTTTGTTTGTATACAGGTTCAGAACGTTCTGTCTTCCAGTGCGCACCCATTTTGCCGGCACGCTGACAAAATGCAGGATAAAGGCTTTCAGCCTGCTTGTCTTTTTCAACGGCTTGACCTTTTCGCTGATATGGCGGACGAGGTAGAGATAGAAGTCCTTCAGCATGGCGGTAACCATCATGAAAGCCATGTTCTCAGCCATGAAGGAAAAGGGCAGATGTGCCCAGCCGAAGTCATTGTTCTGTATGTCGAAGTTCT
>ERZ772960.71-NODE-71-length-96593-cov-13.125039_pt1 | contig 96593 bp, 70 predicted proteins | sample MGYA00580678_ERZ772960 | MGnify/ENA primary metagenome ERZ772960 (study PRJEB29015, sample SAMEA2737930) | human oral metagenome | biome: human oral; feature: human-associated habitat; material: dental | place: China | collected 2059 ...
GCTGCCGACATGATGAGCAGCGGCACGTAGGGATTCGTCATCGTTCCTCCCGGTTATCGGTGGTGGTGGTCATGCGGGGCGCACCACCTTGGTCAGCATTGTGATGAGTTGGTCGTCGAAGTCGCCCCCGGTCCTCTCGTACCCGTCCGACAGGAGTTTGTGGACGAGCGTCATGAGGCGCGCAATGGGCAGCCCGACGTTCGTGCAGGTGCGCATGATCGTCGGGTTTTCGATGAGCGCGACGAAGATGCGGCCCAGCTGGTAGTAGCCGCCGTATTCGTCGCGAAGCATGTGGGGGTATTCGCTCATGGCGCGGTCGATACCGGCGCGGTGGGAGCGGGACAGTGCCTGCGCGATGCACGAGGCGGCGTAGCGTCCGGCCTTCATGGCGGGGGCGATGCCTTCGCCGTTGTAGGGGGAGACCATGCCGCCGGCGTCGCCGACGAGGACGAGGCCCTGAACGTAGTGAGGCTTGCGGTTGAAGCTCATGGGCAGGGCGGCGGAGCGAAGCTGACCGATCTGGTTTTCGGGGGTGAAGCCCCATTCGCCCGGCAGGTTCGCGGTCCAGGTCTTGAAGACCTCGCGGTAGGGCAGGTTGGTGGCGCCTGCGCGCGAGGCGACGGAGCCCAGGCCGACGTTGACGATGCCGTCGCCCATGGGAAAGATCCAGCCGTAGCCGGGCAGCAGGTCGGAGGCGCCGGGGGTCCCGCTCCACAGTTCGAGGTGGGATTCCATCCACTCCTCGTCGCCGCGGGGGCTGTGGAAGTACGCGCGTGCGGCGACGCCCATGGGGCGGTTCATCTTCTTTTCGAGGCCGAGGCTGGTGGCCAGTCGAGCGGCCACTCCTCCGGCATCGACGGTGATGGAGGTGCGCACCTCGAAGGTGGTCGCACTCTTGCCGCGCCCGCTCTTGGCCTGCACGCCGACGACGCGGCCGGTGCCGTCCTGGATGGCGCCGACGACGGTGACGCCCTCGTAGAGTCGGGCGCCGGCCTCGACGGCGCGCTTGGCGAGCGCGTGATCGAGGTCCATGCGGGCGCGGGTCATGCCGTAGCCGGGCAGGGACTTTTGGTCGGGCCAGTCCATGTGGACGGTGTGGCCGCCGCCGATGACGGTCAGGCCACGGTTTCGCATCCAGCCGGTGGTGTCCACGCCCATCGCGATGAGCTCGTGGACGGCGGCCGGGGTGAGCCCATCGCCGCATATTTTGTCGCGCGGGAAGGGGCTTTTCTCCAGGAGGACGACGTCGAGGCCTGCTCTGGCCAGGTGGTAGGCGGTGGAGGACCCGCCCGGGCCTGCGCCGACGACGACGACATCAGCGCTCATGTCGCTAGGCATGGTGGATGCCACGGCATTCCTCCGTCATGTGGTGCGCGGGTGCGTCCGCGCGAGTGTGCAAGGTGGTTGAAGCGTGCACATCACTTCATTCCGCAAGCAACCCTAGCCAGGTAACCCTCGCCTCGGCGACCGAGCACACTTTTTCCCACCGTTTCAACGAATGAGGCCTGGGCCAGGCTCGCCCATGACACCCATTTGCGCAACAAAACGTTGTCGTAAATGGCGGCCCCGACCTCGTCATCCGAACGCGGATACGCGCACGTGCGCTCAGCGCACACCCGAGAACAGCGACACGCAGACTACCGCGATACGCCACATCACCCAACCCACCTTCAAAGCGCGGTCCCGACGTGCACACACACGTCGTCGAGTGGTCGGCACGACCCGCCCAACCCTCCCGGCCACGGCCTCGTCCACCACCTCACCCCAGTGGACGGCGCTCACTTCCTCTCCCGCCCCGATCTCAAACCCGATGAAGGGTTTCATGCCGTGGGCACCCGAGGACGGGAGCGCACCCGGCACGGTTGCGAACGCCCTGCCCTACACCCTCGAGTGGGCCACGTTCCCGGTGAACGCCGTCGTTACGGGGCGCAACACCTACGACTTCAAGAAAGTCGATACCCTCCTCGATGCGATTGCCTCTCGCGGACGCCAGGGCGCCATCCGCTTCTACCTGGACTATCCGGGGAGGACGACGGGCATGCCCCGCTACCTCCTCGACGCGGGCACGGATACGAGCCGCCAGTACGACCTGCACGGCAACAACAAGATCTCGTTCTCACCCAATTACGATGAGCCGGGTGTCCAGGAGATGATGCTGCGCTTCGTGGCTGCCCTCGGCGAGAAGTACGACGGCGTCCCGCGCATCGGCTACATCACGGCGGGCCTGTAAGGCTTCTGGGGCGAGGAGCATACCTACCCCTACAACGGCTACCTCAACGACCAGAATCCGAAGGCCATCAACTGGATGCCGTCTGACGAGTTCCGCGCCCGCCTCGTCGAGGCCTGGTACGAGGCCTTCGACGACACCTTCATCCAGAACCGCTACCCCACCGCGGCGACGAAGGCTCACGGCATGGGCTACTTCGACGATTCCCTCGGCTACGCGACCTTGGAGGGCACGAGCCGGCATTTCCTGCCCAAGCTGAAGGAGCGGGGCGAGGCCGAGGCCTGGAAGAGCTCCCCGATCAGCGGCGAGCTCTACCCGCCCATCCAGGAGTGCATCTTCTCCCAGCCGCTGACCTGCCCGAACAGGGAGGCCGGCCGCGACTACAAGGGGCTCGAGTCGATCCAGGGTGTGCACGCGATGTGGCCGCTCGAGGTCATCCTCGTCGATGAGAACAATAAGATCGTGGCCAGCCAGACCATCGAGTCCACCCTGCCCTCGATCCTTCCGGGTCAGAGTGGGAGGGTGACCGCGCGGCTGCCGCTGCCGCCGAGCAAGCCCGCTCGCGAGAGGCCGGGACCCCCAGACAAGGGGCCCCGGCCTCTCACTACGTCTGTCGAGGCTGGTTCTACTTCGCGTGGTAGCGCGGGCTCGTACCAAGGTGTGTCGGGTACGGGTTCGTGGTTGCTCCGAGGACAGATTCGTCCAAGCCGCGGTATGTGTACGAGTTGTCAAAGACAATCTCCGCCGGTGGGACGACGCCATCGACATACTGCGCGATCTCCTCGGGGGTCGGACTGGAGCCGCCTCCCTTATCCGCGAGGGGGTTGACGTCGGGGTACTGACTGGGATCGGTATTCATCATTGTCGCCGGGCTCGCGACACCGTAGCCGGTGTACTGATTCCAGCCCCCATCCGGGTTCACGGTCGTGTGTATCAGCAGTTGCAGCAGCTGGTTTGATGTCGCATCGGGCCACTTCTGGCGGGCGAGAGCCAGGAAGCCGGCGACAATTGGGGCAGAGACAGAGGTCCCGTTCGTTTGAACCAACGAGGTGCCCGGGTATTGACGCACGGTCACAGGTCCTCCGACTGCAGCGACTGCTACGCCTTGCCCCCATGAGGAATAACTCGTCCGGGCACCGTTTGTGTCGACAGCAGACACCCCAACAACACCGGACCAGTAAGAGAGTCCTGTTCTGCTTTCATCTCGAGCTTCATTACCAATGGCATCAGTGATGATAACGCCCTGAGTTACAGCTCGAGCCACTGCCCATTTGAGGCCATTGCCATGATCCGACGAACTTGTTGTATTAACAATCAACGAGGCACCATCATTGATCGCATGATTAATGAGAGACGCATTGGAGGTAAGGTCCAGCCCACCTGCCGTCATACAGTCGTTACCGGGAACACTTGTCTTATCAACATTTGTATACGTTAGGAGTGAAATCTCTGGAGCGACTCCATAGCCATCTGCAACTAGCACAGATGCAACTGCAGTACCGTGACTCTTACTTTCTGCACTCGCATTCACCGTGCAGGGACTCTTATCTGCAATCCTCGCACTGCTCAGTTCAGGCGATTCTATGGCAACGGGGCCATCAATCATCGCCACCGTTACTCCCTCACCCGTGTACCCTTTTGCTCGCGCCTGGTCCAGGTGGTAGTACGCAAAGTGGGGCTGGTCTGCCGCTGTGATGGTGTCGGCCGCATTGGCCGGCTCTGCGGGCAGCGCCGTTACGGCGATAGCGAGTGTTGACGCGCAGACTGCCGTGAGGGACGCGCGCACAGTCGAGCGGTAACGAGTCACCATTGGCGAGGGTCCCATCCGTCATCCTCGCGCTTCGCGGGTGCCAGGTCCTTGTCCGATCCGTAGGTCTGCGACATGGGATTCACGTAGCCTTCAGGCAGCGCATCGGGATCATCGTCCAGGTACCTGTAGGCCTGGTACTTGCGGCGCTTTGCTTTCTTGTCGTCCTTCGAGCCACCCGCACCCGCTCCCATGCCACTGCCCATAAACGCACCCCGGTTCGCGCCGGAAGCGCCACCTTGAGCAGCGGAAGAGCCTGCCGCTCGAGGAGTAGCAGTCGTTCCGCTTACGCCGGTTCCAGCTGCATTTCCACTTCCCGCCTGCGAGGGGGCGCCATACGTTCCAAACCCCTTGCCGCTATATGTCCCAGGGATCACAGAAGCTGCTCCCGATCCGCCAAAGGATCCCGCTCCCATACGTGCGGCCCCACGCATGCCAAGGACACCAGCTCCGAGCGCGCCGAGCCCGGCGAGGCGCCCGGCAGAACCGTTGTCAGCAGCGGGCCCCCCATTGATGCGCCACAGTGGGTGATCGATGTCGGTGGGATTGGCGGGAACGTGACCGCCCCACACAACTCCGTTTCGGTGGTGATTCGCGTCCACCCTCGTGTGCATGAGATCCATACCCATCAGGTCCTGCGGATTCGTGATGGGACGATCGTAGGAGCCATCCATATCGGGCGGCAGGTATCGCTTGGAGACTTGCTGTGATGCCAACGCGCGACGACGAGCAAACTCGTCAGTCTCCGGATCTGCATACCCATCCGGATAGAGAGATCTATCGGAGCGTAGACCAGCACGGCCATAGTCATCGTCAGCACTACGGCCATATACCCCTGAGTCATATGTTGAAACATTGACATAACCACGATCCAAATTCGTCGCAGCGTCGTCACTAAGAACCGGAATCGTCCTTCGAGTTCCTCGAGTGCTGCCACTAATGCCGTTTTGCGTCGACGTATTGACACCGGCGCTGAGCTCATTCAAGCCACTATTCAAGCGCTCAAGAATCTCGGTCGCAGCCACCTCACGCATGGCGTTCGCCTGCGCCTCGACGCCGTCCACATACGCCGCGCCAGTCGACAACACGGTGTTTGCAACCAGTCCTGGCACTGCTCCCGCCACGACACCAATAGCGGGCGTATAGGGCAGTACAACCTTCGCGGCATCGCGCATTGCGGCTGTTTTTGAATCGATGAGTGTCGGTGAAAGACGACGCGCGTCCGCAGCAGCCTGGGCGATAGCCTGACGCGCGGCGACATAGCGAGCGATCCCACCCATGTAGTACGAGCGCTTAGCCTCGAGACGCGCCACAGCATTGTCTGCCCACGCCGTGAGGGCTTCTCCAGTCTTTCCTGTAAACCCCTGATGCTGCTGGAAATGCTGCACACGCTCGATCGCCTGATCGAAGCCGTCAATAACACGCTTATGTTCGCTATCCCATGACTGCAATTGTGCATTGAGATCCGCCTGAGCGGCAAAAGTCATGAGGCGATCGTACATCGGTGAAGAAACCATGTGTCGTCCTTAGAAGCTCAGAACTCGGGCATTGCGCCGGCTGCGGTAGGCACATCATCGGGCTGTGCGCTCGGGCCTGTGGAAGGAGCACTCGTCGTTCCAGCAGCCGAAGAGGCAACAGCGACCGATGGATCCGACTGAAGCGCTCGATTGATTGCTTCGAGGACCGACGCGTTCGCTTCCTCGCTGCTGACGGTTTCACGAACAGCATCCGCCAGGTTCATCTGAAAGGTATCGAAGATGGCGCGCTCATCGGCAAGCATCTCGTCAACAGAGTCGAAGAACCGCACTGCACTATTGCGAAAATCCTGCGCGCCTTGCTCGTCGGTCCAACGAGTTGCGGTTTGAGCTCGATTCAGCGAACCGACAGCATTATTCGATTGGGTGAGACCGTCCCCACCCTCATCCATATCACCGTTCGTTTGAGCGTGTTGCTCTTCATCAAAACCGTAATCAGCACTCATGCTCATCCTCCTGTCAGCAACCGAACTACACCGCCGGTCAGGATTCACTTATCGGACCTAGTGTAGGCCCACGCGCAACAACTTTACAATCAGTTGAGACATCTGAGAACCCTCGTGATCGTAAGGCATTGCCCCGGCCTCGTCGTTCACGCTTTACGGCAGCGGCTTGACCGCGCGGTGCATACAGGCGATGCCGCCGGTGAGGTTACGGTACTCAACCTCGCTCCAGCCGTTCGCGGCGATCATGCGGCCGAGCTCCTCCTGGGCCGGCCACGCGCGAATCGACTCGACCAGGTAGTCGTAGGCACCGTCGTTCGTGGAGACCAGGCGCGCGATCGCCGGCATGACGGTCGACTGGTAGACGTTGTACATGCCGCGGAAGACTCGCGAGGGCGGCGTGGAGAACTCCAGGACCACGAGGCGGCCGCGCGGGCGCACGACGCGCGCCATCTCGCGCAGCGCGAGCTGCGGATCCGGGATGTTGCGCAGGCCCCACGAGATGGTGACTGCGTCGAAGGAGCCGTCCTCGAAGTCCAGGTCCATGGCGTTGCCGTGCACGAACTCGATCTCGGGGTGACGCTCACGGCCGACCTCGATCATGCCTTCGGACAGGTCGCAGGCGACGACCTCGGCGCCGCCCTTGGCCAGCGCGGCCGACGACGCGCCGGTGCCAGCCGCCAGGTCGAGGATGCGTTCGCCGGGATGCGGGGCGACGGCCTTACGCAGGGCGGTCATCCACACCCGGTCCAAACCGCCCGTCATCAGCGCATCCATCGCGTCGTAGCGAGAGGCGAGGGAGTCAAACATTGAGGCGATCTCTTTGGGATCCTTGTTCAGGTCCGCGCGCGGGGATTCAGTCATGCGTCAATACTCGCACGTCTTCCAGCGCGCCGCCGCCCCTACTCCTACCATGGAACCTATGCACATCGACTTCGGATGCTCGCGCCTCGCATTTCGGGCGCTGGTCCTACCCCCGCAGCACCCGGGGTCTACCTGCTCACTGACATCCCTGCTTCCCGACTCCGGGGGCGCCGCCTGGCTGGGTGAGCGCCGCCAGATGATCGGCCTGGGACGGGCGCTCACACTCGAGTCCGCGACCCCGGGTGCGATCGCCGACGTGCGCCGCGCGTGGGAGGCCACCCCGGCCTCGGCCCCCGGCGGCGCACCCTCCCCCGTCCTGTTCGCCTCCTTCGCGTTCCGTTCCCCCGCCCGCTCGGTCGCGTTTGTGCCGACGCTGGCTCTCATCGACGAGGCCGGGGCCCGCTGGGCGATCACGGCGGGCATCGGGGACGCCCCGGATCCGCTGGCGGCTGTTGACGCGGCCGTTGCCGAGGCGAGGCCCTCCCCGCGCGTGCCGGAGTCCCTGACGTTTGGGCACGGGTCGATGTCGCGCACCCAGTGGCGAGACTCGGTGCGGGCGATGGCGCAGCGCCTGCGCGAGGGCGCCGCCGACAAGGCCGTCATGGCCCGCGATATGACGGTGCGCTGCGCCCACGGCTTCGACGAGCGTTTCCTGCTCGAGCGCCTGAGCGACCTGTACCCGTCGACGTGGCGTTTCTGCGTGGATTCGCTCGTGGGCGCGTCCCCGGAGATGCTGATCGCGGCCTCGGGCGGCACTGCGACCTCGCGTGTCCTGGCGGGCACGTGCAAGCCCGGCGAGGGCGAGATGCTCGCGTCGAGCGCGAAGGACCTGCGCGAGCACGACCTGGCCTCGAAGTCCGTGTCCTCGGTTCTGACGCGGCTGTGCACCTCGGTGACCGCGCAGGGTCCATTCCTCCTGTCGCTGCCCAACGTCGTCCACCTGGCGACGGACGTTCACGCGCGCCTGGGGTCGGCGCATCTGTTGGATCTGGTGGCTGCGCTGCATCCGACGGCCGCCGTATGCGGCACTCCGCGCGACGCGGCGATGCGCCTCATCGAGCAGCTGGAAGACACGGAACGCGGCCGCTACTCGGGGCCCGTGGGCTGGGTGGATACGGCCGGGGACGGCGAGTTTGCGATCGCGCTGCGCTGCGGGCTCACGTCGGGCACGCGCCTGCGCCTCTTCGCTGGTGCCGGCATCATGCCGGACTCCGACCCGGACGCCGAGCTGGCCGAGACCGAAGCGAAGATGCGCCCGCTCCTGGACGCCCTCGGCGTCTGAACGACTCGTCGATACGCAAAGGCCCGCCGTCCCTGAAAGGGACAGCGGGCCTCGTTAGCGCGCGGAACTGGAGTCACTCCGCACGCGCGCGCACGCGCTCAGCGTGTACGCAACGCACGCAGCTCACTGAATCCGCACGGACACGTCCTGCGTCTGCCCGTCGCGCACGATCGTCATGGAGACGGTGTCGCCGGCCTTGTAGCGACGCACGTAGCCGATGAGCTGCTTGGGGCTGGTCACTTCCTGGCCTTCGACCTTGACGATGACGTCGCCGGCGCGGATGCCCGCCGCGGAGGCGCCGGAGCCTGCGGACACATCTTGGACCTCGGCGCCCACGTAGGTGTCGGAGCCGACGGTCGTGGTCGCAGCCTTGACGGTTACGCCGAGCATGCCGTGCGAGGCGGTGCCGGAGGCGATGAGCTGGTCCGCGATGGACACGACCAGGTCGGAGGGGATCGCGAAGCCCAGGCCGATTGAGCCCGCCTGCCCGTCGGAGGACGAGGAGAGCGACTTGATCGAGGAGTTAATGCCAATAACCGCGCCGGTCGCGTCGAAGAGCGGGCCACCCGAGTTGCCAGGGTTGATGGAGGCGTCAATCTGGATCGCGTTCGTCACCACGAGCTCCGAGGACGCCTGAGTCGGGTCCTGCGACGAGGAGTCCTCAGCCATGGAGACCTCGACGGGGCGGTTGAGCGCGGAGACGATGCCGGTCGTCACCGTGTTCGACAGGCCCAGAGGCGCACCGATCGCCATGACGGGGGCACCGACCTCGAGGTTCACGGAGGTGGCGAAACGCGCGACGGTGAGGTCCGATGGCGGGTCCTCCAGGCGGATGACGGCCAGGTCGGTGGTCTTGTCGTGACCGACGATCGATGCGGAGTAGAGGCGCCCGTCCGCGAGGGTCACCTGGATCTGGCCGCCGCCCAGGACGGAGGAGATGACGTGGTAGTTCGTGACGATGTCTCCCTGCGCGTCGTAGATGACGCCCGAACCGGTACCACCCGACGACGCGCCCTGGGTCTGGATCGTGACGACGGCGGGCGATACGGCGGAGGCGACGTCCGTCCAGTCCGTCCCGGAGCTATTGGACGCGGGCACGGCCGCGACCGTTCCCCCGTTGAGGTTCGTGGGCGTGGAGGCGCGCAGCATCGCCGGGCGCGCATAGAAGACGGCGCCGAGGGTCAGGCCGATCGTCAGGAGCATCGCGCCGAAGAGGGCCACCCAGCCCGGCCCCTTCTTCGTGATGACGACAGTGGGAGCCACAGCCGTGGGAGCGGGAGCCGCCTCGGGCGAGGCCGGGGCCGCGTATCCGCCGTAGGGTTCGCCCGTGGGGGCGGAGTATGCGCCGCCAGCCGCGGGGGCTTCCTGCGCGGCTAAGTCGGGATCCTGAACCGTCGCACGCTGCGGGTAGTTGGGGGCCGAGGCCGTGACGGTATCGCGCGACGAATCGGCGTCAGGGGCCGGAATCTGAGACTCGTTCATGCTTTTCCTCTGATGTCAGTTCGTTATCTGTCCACCAGTATGAGTCGCTTCCTCAAAGAGCCACTGAAAGCGTCCTGCAAGTTTCCTGAAAACCGCTGCTCTCACAGCGAACGCATCCCACGATGTTCAGTTGAGGATGTCCCGGATAGCCGCGTACAGGTGCGCGCCGCGCTCGACGGGCGCGTGAATCAACCGCGGGCCGCTGATGGGTTGGGCGAGCAACGACTCCAGTTCCTGAGGCTCGTCGGCGCGGGCGAAGGCCAGGTGGTACGCGGCCGCGAGCGCCTCGTAGTCGACCTCCTGGGCGACACCAAACCACCGGTCGTAGGCCTCGGGGGTGGTGGCGCGCCCGTGTTCGAGGGTGGCGAAGATGCCGCCACCGCGGTCGTCGGCGACGACGATATCCAGGTGAGCGCCCACGCTCGCTGCCAGGGCCAGGGAGGACGCGTCGTGGCAGGCCGTCAGGTCACCCATGACGGCGGTGACGCGTTCTCCCGCAGGGGCCGTGGCCTCGCCGACGCTCCCGGCGCCCAGGCAGATACCGACGGCGGTCGCGATGGTGCCGTCGATGCCGGCCTGGCCGCGGTTCGAGTGGATGGCGCGCCCTTCCAACGTGGGGACGGCCAGGTCGAAGGCGCGCACGGGGTTGGAGGCACCGAGGACGAGAGGGCCGCTCGTAGAGGCGGCGACGGCTCGCGCCAGGTCGAGCGTCGTGCGCCCGGAACCGGCGGCGAGCAGAGAATCGATGCGCTCACCTGCGGCGCGAGCGGCGTCGCGCACGTGCGATGCCCACTCGGCCTGTGCGGCGCGAATCGGTTCGCGCGCGGGCTCCAGGTCGGCCACCACGACCGAGGCATTGCCCGAGATGTCGACCCACGGGGCGTGCGGGTCGACGAGGATGACGCGTACGTCGGGGCGCGCGAGGAGGGCGTGGATGGGGCGAGACAGCGTCGGGCGGCCCGTGACGACGACGGTCTCGGCCTCCCGTCCCAGCGGCGAAGCCACGAGGGACTGCTCGAAGGGGGTGACTCCCCCGCCAGCCCACGCGCCCGAGGCCGGCTCTGCCAGCAGGGGAAATCCCGAGGCGCGCGACCACTCCAGCGCACGAGGCGAAGCCCCTTCGCCTGCAACGATCAGCCCGGCGGCGGCAGGGCCGACCACGTCCTCCCAGCGCGCGCTCACGGGGGACGCAGGAAGCACCCGGGTCGGGCGCGGGACGAAGCAAGCCCCGGCCTCGTCCCCGGAAGCCGCGGGCGTGAGGGGGTCGCGGAAGGCGACGTTGATCTGGACAGGCCCGGGGGTGCCCGTGGGTGCGCCGCACGCGGCGGCGACGCAGCGCGCCAGGTGTCCGACCAGCGTAGCCGAGGCCTCCTGGGGTTCCAGGTCCACCTGCGCGCGCACGTGGGTGCCGAAGAGCCGCGACTGGTCGGTCGCCTGGGACGCGCCGACGCCTCGCAGCTCGCCGGGGCGGTCGGCGCTCACAACCAGGAGCGGCAGGCGCGCGTGGGAGGCCTCGAGGACCGCGGGCGCGAGTTCGGCGACGGCTGTCCCCGAGGTGACGACGATGGCGGGCAGGACCCCGGTACGGGCCAAGCCGACGGCCGCAAAACCTGCGCCGCGCTCATCCAGGACGGCGCGTACGTCGCCGCCGAAAAAACCCGCTTCGAGGGCGTAGGCGAAGGGCGCGGAGCGCGAACCCGGGCAGTACAGGACGTGCGTGACGCCTAGGGCATCCAGGGACGAGAGGATAGCGCTGGCGGTATCGACGGAGGGCATGCGCCCAGCCTACCGGGAGCCCACCCTCAGATGCTCAGCCATGCCTTCGAGGCGCATGCCCCAGCGGGTGACGAGATCGCCGTCGACCGGAGTGCGGTCGATGAGCTCCTGGTCCGGCTCGAGGCGCCCCACAGGAAGGCAGCCACGCTCGGGAATCAGGGGCTGGGTCACGTCGCCCACCAGCAGCGAGGCGGTGGCCAGCCCGGCGGCCCGGGGCACACCGGGAACGGCGGCAGCCGCGGCGACGCCGACCGACAGGCCGACGGAGGTCTCGAGGGCGGAGGACACGACCACACCGAGGCCGCTCTTGCGGGCGACCTTCAGGGCAGCGCGCACGCCTCCGAGGGGCGCAACCTTGATGATGACGACGTCGGCGGCCTCCTTGCGGGCCACCTCCAGGGGATCCTCGGCGCGGCGGATCGACTCGTCGGCAGCGATCGGCACGTCCACGGATCGGCGTATCTGGGCCAGCTCGTCCACCGTCAGGCAGGGCTGCTCGACGTACTCGATGGGGACAACGCCGGCGGCCGAGGCCATTGCGGGGATGGCCTCGCGAGCCTGATCGACCTCCCACGCGCCGTTGGCGTCAAGGCGGATCATCGCCTGCCCGCCCACGGTCTCGCGCAGGGCGTCGGCGACGGCGGCGATACGGGCACAGTCGCGCCCAACGCTGACGCCGGGCTCGGCGACTTTGATCTTCGCGGTCGCGCACTCGCCCGAGGCTTTCACGCGCTCGTAGGCTTCCTCAGGCGAAATGACGGGGATCGTGACGTTGACGGGCACGAACTTGCGTCGAGGCACCGGAGGCAAACGGCGAGCGGACTCGAGGGCTGCGGCCAGCCAGCGCGAGGACTCCAAATCGTCGTAGTTCCAGAAGGGCGCAGCCTCTCCCCAACCGGCATGTCCGTGCAGAAGAAGGCCCTCGCGGCGTGTCACCCCGCGGAAACGCGTCGTCATCGCAACCTTGTACACCAATATGTCATCGACGCCCTCGAGGGCGTAACGCGCTTGGCGACTCAATGTACGCATCGGAATGCGCATGAGCGTCGGTTGCGGGGCATTCATGAGGAACCTCCTTACTTACCGGTAATATTATCGCGCAACCTTGGCTTCGCAACAACTCGATCACGCTGACACTTGTATGCGCTTATGTAGTAAGCGCCCCAAAGTGACAGACTCCCCAACAGAGCAGAACGCCTGGCAAATAAAAGAGTATGTCACGACATACGCATCAGTGACTAGTTATCTCACCATCCGCGAAAACGAGAGCACCCTTTGTCCCGATTGGTTAGGTTGCGCACATCCACCGCGTCGGAGAGCCTGACCACCCCTTCAGCAGGGCCCATCGAGCCCCCTCCCGCACGCACGCGCACCGCACCGCCCCCGCCTCGTCGATTAGAATCCGAGGCATGAGTGCACTCCCCTTCGTCTCCGACACCTTCGATCCGACGCGTTGGCGCGAGGTCGAGGGTTTCAACTTCGCCGACATCACCTACCATCGCGGCATCTCGCGCGGCCCCGAGGTGGACGGCCGCCCCGAGGGCGCCGACATGCCGGTCGTGCGCATCGCCTTTGATCGCCCCGACATCCGCAACGCCTTCCGCCCTGGCAGCGTCGACGAGCTGTACCGCGCGCTCGATCACGCGCGCCAGACCTCCTCGGTCGCGGCCGTGATTCTGACGGGCAACGGCCCATCGGCACGCGACAGCGGCTATTCCTTCTGCTCCGGGGGCGACCAGAGGGTCCGAGGCCGGGACGGCTACCGCTACGAGGTCGAGGGAGCGGACCCCGAGGCGGCCACCGCGCAGCGCCGCGAGCAGATCGACCCCGCGCGCGCCGGACGCCTGCACATCCTCGAGGTTCAGCGCCTCATCCGCACGATGCCGAAGGTCGTCATCGCGGCCGTCCCCGGCTGGGCCGCCGGCGGTGGGCATTCGCTGAACGTGGTCGCGGACCTGTCGGTCGCCTCCATCGAGCACGCGGCGTTCATGCAGACGGACGCGAACGTCGGCTCCTTCGACGCGGGCTACGGCTCGGCGCTGCTGGCCCGCCAGGCCGGGGATAAGCGTGCGCGCGAGATCTTCTTCCTGGCCGAGCGCTACGACGCTCAGACCGCGGAGCGTTGGGGCGTCATCAACCGCGCGGTGCCGCACGCGCAGCTGGAGGAGACCGCGCTGGAGTGGGCAGCAACCATCGCGACGAAGTCCCCGCAGGCCATCCGCATGCTCAAGTTCGCCTTCAACCTGGCCGACGACGGGCTGGCCGGTCAGCAGGTCTTCGCGGGCGAGGCCACGCGCATGGCGTACATGACGGCCGAAGCACAGGAGGGGCGCGACGCCTTCCTCGAGCATCGCGCCCCCCGCTGGGAGGACTACCCCTACTACTACTGAGGCGTCGCCCATCGGCAGCTGCTCATTGGGCAGCCTTGCTCGTCGGCAGCCCGATACGGAGCCCCGGGATCTCGCCGATCCTGGGGCTCCGCCCGTCTCACGTGAGGTAGACGCGCGCCTCCCATGGCTCCAGGACTGTCGGTACTCCCCGGTCCTCCTCGGGCAGGTCGCGGTTGGATAGGAGGAGCTCCCCGCTGACTTCACGCGCCGCCTCGCCGAGGGAGGCGGGCTGGGAGGAGAGGTTGACGAGGACCGTTGCCACGGCCTCGCCGAGGGTGCGGCGATAGGCGAAGATCGCGGGCGAGGGGGCACCGATACGCTCGAACGCCCCGGCCGCGATGACGGGGAGCCCGTGTCGGATGTCCGCGAGCGCGCGGTAGTAGGCGTAGATGGAGGACGGGTCACCGACCTGGGAGGCGGCGTTGATCTCCCGATAGTTGGGGGTGACGCCGATCCACGGGGTGCCCTGCGTGAAACCGGCGTTCTCGCTTGCGTCCCACTGGACGGGGGTGCGCGCGTTGTCGCGGCCGGTGAAGGCCAGCCCCTTCAGGACGGCCTCGGGGCTCTCCCCCGACTCCACCGCCTCACGGTAGTAGCGCAGCGCCTCGACATCCCGATAGTCCTCGATGCCACCGAATACGCCGTTGGTCATGCCGAGCTCCTCGCCCTGGTACACGTAGGGCGTGCCGCGCAGCATGTGCAGGGCGGTAGCCAGGGCGGTGGCCGACTCGTAGCGCCACTCCTCGTCACCGAAGCGGCTGACGGCGCGCGGCTGGTCATGATTATCCAGGTAGAGGCTGTTCCACCCGACCTCGCCCTGGGCCTCCTGCCAGGCGCTCAAACAGTCGGCGAGCTCGCCGGGCCGCAGCGGGCGCGGATGGAACTTCCCCGCTTCGAGGCCGAGGTCGACGTGGTCGAACTGGAACACCATGTCGAGCTCGCGCCGCGCCGGGTCCGTGAACAGCAGGACGTTATCGCAGCGCACGCCCGGGCACTCGCCGACCGTCATGGTGCCGCTGCGGTCCTCGAAGACCTCGCGCCGCATCTGCGCAAGATATTCGTGCAGGTGGGGACCCTGCGAGAAGTGCGGGAAGCCCTCGCCCCACGCGCGCCCGGGGTAGACGATCCCGTCGGGCAGGCCCGGGTTCTTCGAGATCAGGTTGATGACGTCCATGCGGAAGCCGTCGACGCCGCGGTCGAGCCACCAGTTCATCATCTCGTAGACGGCCGCGCGAACCTGCGGGTTGTCCCAGTTCAGGTCGGGTTGCTTCTTGTGGAACAGATGCAGGTAATACTGTCCCGTGGCCTCGTCCCACGCCCAGGCCGAGCCGGAGAAGAAGGACCCCCAGTTGTTGGGCTCAGCTCCGGCCTCGCCGCCCACGCACCCGGGGCGAGGATCGCGCCAGATGTACCAGTCACGCTTCGGGTTATCCCGCGAGGAACGCGACTCGACGAACCACGGGTTCTCGTCGGAGGAGTGGTTGACGACCAGGTCCATGACGAGGCGCATGCCCCGCTCGTGGACACCCTCCAGCAGGCGGTCGAAGTCCGACAGGGTGCCGAACATCGGGTCGATGTCGTAGTAGTCGGCGATGTCGTAGCCGTTGTCGGCCTGCGGGGAGGCGTAGATCGGCGAAAGCCACAGGACGTCCACGCCGAGGGCCTGCAGGTAGTCGAGCTTGGAACGGATCCCCTCGAGGTCACCGAAGCCGTCGCCGTTGGAATCCTTGAAGGAGCGCGGGTAGATCTGGTAGACGACCGCGCCCTTCCACCACTCGTCGACCCCCAGGCCGTTGCCGTGGGGGTGTAGCGCATCGTTACAGAAGAACATGGAGCACCTGCCATACGTTGAGGTCGGGCACGTCGGCCCGCTGCCATTAGGAGCAGACTACCGTGTCTGACTTGCCTCGCCCCACCGTATGCCGCGGCGTGGGTCAAAGCCGCCTCCAATCAAAAGCCGTCCAACACGGCCCCTCCAGTGGCATTTCCGCGACAATACTCGCCCAGCACACCCAAAAACGCCGAATTTGGGGTGTTTTGAGTGCGCTGGGCGAACTTTTTCGCGCCTACACGGCGACATTGAAACCAACACCACCACCGTTCACCCCCAACAAGGGACCACTGAAACCGCCATCACCTCTGCGCCCAAAAAATGCACCAAAATACCCATTTCCCACCCGCAAAGGCGATAACGGTTTCAATCCCACACAGACACAAGCAAGCAAAGGCGACGATGGTTTCAGGCCACCGGGCCACCTGGCCAACAGGGCCTGGCTGCGGCGCCCGCGGGCGGCGGCGAAGCCTGGCCAGATAACAAGCCGACGCACCCAGCCATACGTCAGCACACCAGTCCCCACTGGCGTGGAAGGCGCCGGAACACCAGCGGCGCAACAAACACCCGCCACGGACATGACAAAGTGGGCCGGAACCTCTCGGTTCCGGCCCACCCTCGATGCTCAGTGGCGATCAGCAGCGCACGGCGCGCGTCAGTAGTGCACGACCACCGTGTCACCCATGTCGGTCCAGTCGTAGATGAACTTCGCGGCGTCAACGGGCATGTTCACGCAGCCGTGCGAGCCGCCATAGCCGCTCCACCCGAAGGAAGAGCGCCAGGGGGCGCCGTGCATCGCGTAGGAGCCGGTGAAGTAGGTGACCCACGGGACGCCTTCGGTCTCGTACTTGCTACCGTCGGCGTTCTCGCCGCGCATGGTCTGCACGTCGTACTTGAGGTAGACGTGGAAGGTACCGGTGACGGTGGGCGTGTCGGGGGCGCCGGGCACCATGTAGAAGGGGCCGCCGGCGACCTTGCCGCCAACATAGGCGGTGACGGAGGCGTCGGAGAGGTTGATGTCGACCCACTTTTCGCCCTCGGCGGCCTGGTAGACCAGGTTTTCGGTGCCTTCGGCGACATGCTTGGTCTCAGAGCCGGGCTCGACGTCGTCGTAGTGGAACAGGCCTTCGTATGCCTTGCCGTCGGTCATGGCGGCGACGACGTCCTTGGTGATCTGTTCGGTGTTGTTGGTCTTGAGGCCCTTCTTGCCTTCGCGGGCAACGGTCAGGACGTTGCCTTCGGAGTCGACGTTGTCGACGCGGTTTTCGGGCTTGACGTCGGTCTTGGCGGCCAGGGCGTTGACCCAGTCGGCGACCTTGACGGCGCTGATGGAGGGCGTGTCGAGGCTGCCGTCATCCTTGGTGAGGAATTCGACCCACTGGACCTTGTCGGAGCGCTCGGCGGTGAAGGTGTCGATGCCGTCGGAGATTTCGATGGGCGTGTCGAGGAGGGCGTTGGCCTTCTCGGCGGCGGCCTCCGCGTTCTCCGTGGTGATGGAGGGTTCCATCTGGCGCACACTGACGTCCTGGGTGACGGAGGTGAGGGTGGCGCCGGCCTGCTTGACGACGGCGGCCACGTCGTCTGTGGACACGCCGTTACCGTTTTGAGCGGGGGTGACGGTGAAGGATTCACCGTCGTCGCCGACAACGACCGCGGCGTCCTTCATTTCCGAGGTCAGGGTGGAGTTCGCGGTGGTCGCGAGCTTCTTGATGGATTCCTCGCTGACGGTGACGACGGGGTCGACGTTGCGCTTGGAGAAGAGGGCGCTGATGAACGCGGGGAGGGATGTGGAGCCCTTCATTGCGGCATCGGCGGTCTGGTCGGCGTCGACCGTGATGCCGGCTTCGTTGAGCGAGGCCTGCGTGGTCTTGCCTTCGACCGTGAGGGTCACGTTGGTGGCGTCGGCACGCTGGTTCACTGCGGAGACGACTTGGTCGCGGGTCATGCCCGCGACGGAGGTTCCGGCGATGGTGGTGCCGGGCAGGGCACGTCCGGAGTAGTTGGCTGCGTAGACGACGCCGGCGCATACGACGAGGAGGACGAGAGCGCTCACGACGCCGATCGCCCATCTGGTTTTCAGGGATAGTTTTTTGAGCATCGTTACCTATCGTATCGCCTCACGCATGGCTACGGGGAAATTCCGTTGAATTTTCAGCTGAGTTATCGACCACAACGAAATATGCGAAATACCGCCCTTTCAACCAACGAATCAAACGACAAACGTTATTATTGCCGCGAGTTCCCTCGCCACCTGCGAGAACGCGAGCCTTTATCCTTGTTGTATATGCGTTTGCCGTCGTTTTTGGGAGGCTTATCATGGCTGCGCCGCGACTTCTTGTTGTGCCCGGAGGCACGTCTATCGGTGCCGTCGCTCTGGCGAACGCGTCGATTCATAAGCTTGTGGAGCTGTACGAGGAGCGCCAGGCGGACCCGGATCATCCGGCGCCGCACACGGTTGTCATCCTGCGCACACCGGGGGATGTGCCTCCGGCGACGCTGCGCGGCTCCGCGGTGAGCCCCGAGGATGCGTTCCCCGAGGACCGCTACCCCGGCCTCGCCGAGGCGATGAACGCGGACCCGCATTTCTTCGACGGTATCGACCTGGTCGTTCCGACGTCGGGGTCGAGCGCGGGCACCCCACGCCTCGTCGGCTTGTCGATTGAGGCTCTCATTGCGTCGGCAAAGGCCACCGAGCTGGCTCTGGAGGGTTCGGGCCGTTGGATCCTGGCGCTGCCGGCGCACCACATTGCGGGCGCGATGATTCTGCTGCGCGCGGCGGTCGCGGAGACGAATCCGCAGATCGTGGATACATCCGAGGGCTTTGATCCCCGCGCGCTCCTGCCCGCTATTGCGGGCGCCACGCAGGATGGGATGCCCGGCTACCTGTCGCTCGTGCCCACCCAGCTCGCACAGTGCCTCGAGGCGGGCGAGGAGGTCGTGGGGCCGATGCGTTCCCTGTCGGCGATCCTCGTGGGGGGCGCGGCGACGAATCATCAGCTGCTCGACCGCGCGACCAAGGTCGGCCTGAAGGTGCGCCTCACGTACGGCATGACGGAGACGGCGGGCGGCTGCGTGTACGACGGCAAGCCGCTGCCGGGCACGTCGGTGCGCGCGGTCGACTGGGACGGGCGCACGCGCCTGGCGATTAACGGTCCGACACTGATGACTCGTTATTTGGATGCGGAGAGTCCTTTCTTCGACGAGGGCGGCCACCGTTGGCTGCTCACCGGGGACATGGGCATTATCCGGGCTTCTGGGACGGTGGAGGTGCGTGGTCGCGCGGACGACGTGATCGTTTCGGGTGGCCTGTCGATTGCGCCGGGTCCGGTGCGCCGGGCGGTCCGCTCGTTCGAGGGTGTGTCGGATGCGTGGATCATGGCGTCGCCGGACGAGAAGTGGGGGCACGTGGTGACTGCGCTGGTAGTGCCCGAGCAGATGCCGTCGGATTCGTTGGAGATGGCGGAGCTCGGCTCGGCGGTGCGCGAGCACGCGGCCGCTCGGATTGGGCGCGCGCAGGCTCCTCGTCGGGTTGTGGCGGTCAAGGCCCTCCCCTACCTGGGTTTCGATAAGGTCGATCGCGCTGCTGCAGTGCAGGCCGCGGCCGAGACCTCGGGCACGGAACGGGAGTGGGTGCGCTAACCCGCTGCCCTGGTGCGTCCCCGCTCCAACTACACTGGTGGGCATGGCTTCCGTTTCGAATTGGATTGAAGGCGCTCGCCTGCGCACCCTCCCTGCCGCCGCTGCACCCGTGATCGTGGGGTCAGCGGCCGCGCACTACCTGGGGGGTTTCAGCGCGGCGCGCGCTGCCCTGGCGCTGCTCGTGGCACTGGCCCTGCAGGTGGGGGTCAATTACGCGAACGATTATTCGGATGGCATTCGCGGGACGGACGATAATCGCAAGGGACCTGCACGCCTGACGGGCGGGGGCCTCGCCAAGCCGAAGACTGTGCTGGCGGCGGCGCTGGGTTCGTTTGCACTGGCTGGGGTCGCGGGCCTCGCGCTGGTTGCGATTTCTGGTACCTGGTGGTTGATCGCCGCGGGCGTCGCGGCCGTGGTCGCGGCGTGGTTCTATACGGGCGGCAAGCACCCCTACGCCTATATGGGCATCGGACTGTCAGAGCTCATGGTGTTCGTATTCTTTGGCCTGCTGGCGTGCGTGGGCACGACGTGGACGCAGGTGCAGTCGGCCCCGTGGTGGCTGTGGATGAGCGCGTCGGCCCTGGGCCTACTGTCGGTGGCCCTGCTGATGGCCAACAACATTCGAGATATTCCGACGGACCGCGAGTCAGGCAAGATGACGGCGACGGTGCGCCTGGGGGACCGGACGTCGCGCTGGGTGTTTGCGGCGTGCGCGTGGCTTCCGGTCATGATGATCGCGGTGCTCGGCGCGGGGGTTGGCTTGCATCCGCTGGCGACGTGCGCGCTGGGCGTGGGCGCGGGCGCGTGGGCGGTCGGCGTGAGCCTGCCGGTCCTCACCGGCGCCTCGGGTCGCGACCTCATCACGGTGCTGCGCAACACCGGTTTTTTCACGCTGTCGTGGAGTATTCTCGCGGCGATCGTCCTCGTGATTGCGTAGGTTTTCATCGACGAGGCCGGGGCTCCACCCGCTCAGGAGGCCTCGCCGGGCGACGAAATACGACCGCCTGTCAGGTAGGATGACCTACAGCACTACTCACCGTTTACGCGGAGGCCACGATGAGCAATGATTCCTACACGGCGGGCGCGCATGCCCCGATGGGCGCGGTTGCCCCGGGTTCGGTGGTGAAGCCGTGAACTGGTTGAGCGTTCTTCAATGGGACCCCACCCCCCTTCGGGACTATTCCTCCAAGTGCACCTCCATGCAGCAGCAGTTGCAGACCGCTGCTGATGACCTCGTCGCCGACCTCAATAGCCTGACCGGCACTGGACGGACCGTAACGGCCGCCCAGGATAAGCTCCGTAAGCGCATCAAAGCGATCGAAGACCTGGTCAATTACTTGATCGGTGCGAGTGAAATCGCTTCAGAAGCTGTGCAAGGCATCAGCAAGATTAAGGCTGATGTCGAAGACGTCAAGCAGTTAGCGGATTCGTACAGCATCCACATTGATACGAGCGGAGTTGCTTCTTTCCTTCGTTCTGTCGCTGACGAAATCATCGATTTCCTGAAGGATCCCCTTAACCGCACGAAGCTCCTGGCGCGAATCACTCAGCGTATCGCCGCAATTATTGCCGAGGCCGACGCTCTTGCCCTCGAGCTAGCGACGATGATCAGAGCCCTCGATAAGGGAACTTTCGACAACGGCGTGCATTACACCGCTACGGGTTCAAGTCGCCCGACGCTACCTCCGAAGAGTGCTTCTCCTGAGCAAGTAGCAACCTGGTGGAATGCCTTGTCCGAGAAGGACAAGCAGTGGATGATCGAGCAGCATCCGGACGTCATCGGCAACCTCGAGGGCGTCGACTACACGTCGCGCAATCAGGCGAACCGCATCATGCTTCCGCGCCTTCAGAAGCAGGCAGAGGATGAACTCCAGCAGTTCTACGATACTTACGGCACGTCCATCCCCGTGACGCCTGAGAATGCCGGGTTACTCGCTGAAGAGAAACGCCTGAAAGACCGCGTGACAGCGCTCGATAACATCGACGCAACCCTCAAGAACGAGTCCGACGGTGTTCCCCGCTACCTGATGCAGCTTGACCCGAGCGGGCCAAATATACTCGCGGCCGTCTCACAGAATAACCCCGACGACTCTCAGCACATCGGCGTCATCGTGCCCGGCATGACGACGAGCGTCGCAGGGAACGGCGAAGGCGGCTCCATCCTCGATTACGACGGTCACGCCACAGTCATGCGACAAGCGGCGCAAGCGGCCGCAAAGCCCGGAGAAAAGGTCGCGATGGTCGAGTTCTTCGGATACGACGCCCCAGGCAGTCTCGTCGGAGCATCAAACACCTGGATGGCTAACAACGGCGCACCGAAGCTAGCACGCTTCTTGAACGGCATCGATGCTGTGCGCGAGCACGGTGCTGGCGATGCCCACATCACCGTCGCCAGCCACTCCTATGGATCGACCACGGCGGGCATCGCCGCGACACTCGTGGGAGACGGCGTCATCGACGATCTTGTCCAGTTTGGCTCGCCCGGATCAGGCGTCCAGGACGTGGGCGAGTTCCACGTCCCTGAGGGACACCTCTATGTGAGCGCTGCTCCCTACCTTCACGATGTGGTGCAGGGCGTCGGACCGGATGATTGGTTCGGGAAGAACCCCGACACGATGGATGGCTACAAGCACCTCTCAGGGGACGTCGGTTCCGCTCCGAGCTCCTATCGACCGTGGGATCAACACAGCGGCTACTTCCAGAAGGACACCCAGGCGAACCAGGATATCGCCAGCGTCATTGGAGGGAATCCGCCCTCATGAGGAAGTTCTTCACCGCCCTTCTCACACTTTTTTCAGTTATCACATGCGCCGCATGCGCACCATTTCTTGGAGGATCCATGACCCCGAGCGCCCCCCCGGTGAAATCCGTCGAGGCATTCCAGCACGACCTCGAGCCCACCATCATCACGGCACGTAATGAGCTCGTCACCGCCGAGAACTTCATGGCATACAAGGACAACTACTTCATTGCTGCCTACATGGATGACGGAAAGAACGTATATTCTTTCCACTCGCGCATGTTCTTCTTTACCGAGCTGGACACCGACCTGATTCGCGACACCTACAGCGCTCGCCTCCTCCCCCTCGGATTTGAGCTCTCCGAAAAGCGCTGGACCTCCAACGGAGTTGATATCGTCCAATTCCTGTGGACCCACGAGGAGTACCACGCCGTGGTCTCGGCGACGACGCGACTGGGCGAGCAAACCTCCACCTACTACTACACGGTAGGCAACCCCTCAGATGGATCCAACGGTGATCCCAAACAGCTGATCGACCAGCCCGGACGCATCCCCGACTGGTTCGACCCCAACCTCCCACCGGCAGGACAAGGATGACGCCACAAGCAACCGCACGCCGAGGAACGCGACCACTCGTGCTCCTCGCGCGTATGCGCCGCGGGTGAGAAAGTAGCTCAGCGCCCGCGGCGGTACAGGTATTCGTGCAGCCAGTCGCCCGCGATGCCGGTCACTGCGGCGACGACGCAGACGAGGGCGACAGCCCGGAATGCGTCCGAGGCGAGCCACGGCGTGAACACGCCGATGCCGATCGCGGCGCTGCCCTGCATGGCGAGGTCGTTCATGGCGACGGCGCGCCCATTCTGTCCGGGGGCGACGGTCGCGAACACGGTGTCGTAGATGGGTGTGAACAGGGCGCCGAAGCCCGCGTAAATGAGGCACATCGCGGCGGTGATGACCCACGTTCCCATGCTCATGCACAGCGCGAGGAGGGCGGTGCCCGTCAGGATGAAGCCGATGCACGCGCGCACGGTCCGCCCGCGTCCGATGCGTGACATGACGGCGCCCGACGTCATGGCGGTGGTCAGGGCGACGCAGTAGGCGGGCAGGAGACGCACGGACACCTGGGCGGGGGTGAGCCCGTAGTAGGCGGCGCCGATGCCGTTCATGAGGGGCGCGACCGTGAAGTTCATGCAGTAGACGATCAGGATGAGGCTGATCGAGCGCGCCCACGGCACGTTCGTGAAGAAGGAGCGTGTGATGAAGGGGGCGCGCGCACGCCCAATGTAGCGCCAGAAGAGGACGCCCCCGAGGACGAGGCCGGCGATGAGCCACCAGCGCGGGTTCGCTGCAGCCAGAGTGAGCAGGAGCGCCAGGGAGGAGAAGATCGCGAGGCCAACGACGTCGACGCGTCCGGCGCGGGCGCGCGCGGGGACTCGGCGCCCCATGAGGGGCAGGCACGCAAGGCCGGCTAGCGGGATGAGGAGGAGGAGCGCCCAGTTGATGTCGGCGAGCATGCCGCCCGAGAGCATACCGATCGCGGTGCCGCCCTGGAAGGCCGCGCACATGAGGCCCACGTAGAGGCCTCGTTTCTTCGGATCACGGATGGCGGTCGCCAAGATCATGTACGCGGAGGCGGCCGCCTGGTAGCCGAGGGTTTGGAGCGCGCGGGCCACGATGACACCGAGCAAGGACGAGGAGAAGGCGAAGCCGAGCAGCGAGCCCGCGACGATGAGCGCGATGCCCACGTCGACGATGCGGCGTAGCGGGATGAAGTCGCCGAGGGTCCCGTAGAGGAAGCAGGCGACGCCGAGGATGATGCCGGGAATCGCGGTGATCAGGCTGGAGGCGTCCCCCGCGCCGATGTCCTGGGCGACGCGCAGGTAGACCAGGTTGAACCCTTGAAGGGAGACGGTGCCGAGGGCGTAGATGCCGAGAAGCGGCAGGAGCACGCGCGCGGGTCCGTCCGCGTATTCGCCGTCCGTGGCAACGGTGCGCACGTTGACCGCGGTGGCCGAGGCATCCCCTCGGATGACCTGTGAAGGAACGGTGGCGACGCGGCAGGTGGGACCTGCCGCCCGCGATGAGATGAAGAATCGGAGCGTGCGCACGGCGATTAGTTCACCATAAATCAACCATTTAGTAGTATTGCATGAAACTAGTGCGCGAATGAAGCTGCACTTAACACTTCGTATGGGCTAACCCGCACCACCAACTTCGCCAAGGAGCCGCCACAATACGCGACGACACCACTGTGACGTGGCACAATAGAGCATCCCATCGCAAAGGAGCTCTCATGGCACGCGTCATTGTCGTCGGTTCCATCAACCAGGATGTCACGGTCACGGTCGACCGTTTCCCCTCCCCCGGCGAAACACTCTCCGGCACCTCGCTCACCTACAGCCTCGGCGGCAAAGGCGCGAACCAAGCGGCCGCCGCCGCACACTCGGGTGCGACCGTCGTCTTTGTCGGCGCGCTCGGCTCAGACCCCTCGGGCCAGCGCCTGCGCTGCGACCTAGCATCCCACGGCGTGGACGTCACGCACCTGCGCGAGGCCGACGGCCCCTCGGGAACCGCACTCATCACGGTGGCCGCATCGGGAGAGAACACGATCCTCCTGGACGCAGGCGCGAACGCGACTGTGAGCATCACACCAGCCAAGGCCTCGTTGTTCCCCGCCCCCTCCGACATCGTCGTCCTCCAGGCGGAGATCCCCGAGCGCGCCAATGCCGAAGCCCTCGCATGGGCGCATTCCTTCGGTGCGCGCGTCCTGCTCAACCTCGCCCCCGCGCGCCAGACAGACCCCGCGCTCATGGCGCGCATGGACATCCTCGTTGTCAACGAGACGGAGGCCGGCCTCACGCTCGGCATGCCCGCCCCCGCTAGCCCCATGGAGGCGATCGGCGTCGCGCGCGCACTACGAGGCCTCGGCCCCAAGCACGTCATGGTCACCCTGGGCGCGGATGGGGCTGCGTGGGCGTCGGGCAGCCAGACCGGGCACTGCCCCGCTCTCACCCTCGGCGAGGCCGTGGACACCACCGGCGCCGGGGACGCGTGCGTGGGTGCACTGGCGGCCGCGATGGCCCTCGGCAAGCCCTTCGACGAGGCCGTGGCCGACGGCATCCGAGCCGGATCGACGGCGGTCCTCGCGCCCGGCGCCGCCCCCTCGTACGCAGCGCTCCCCCGCGTGACGCGCGCCTAAGCGCCACGCGGAACGCCCCCAATTGCTCCGGGAGTGAACGCGCCAGCGTGAGGCGCCCCACGCCCCTATGCTAGGGGCATGGCCAGAATCGCCCTCGTCATCGCAATGCTCGCGCTCACCATCTACGCTGCCGCCGACTGGCATCGCACGCCCGAAGACGAGATGCCCGGCAAAATCGCCAAGCCGATATGGCTCATGATCATCCTGTTCACCGCGACGGTCGCCGCCATCGGCCCCATCGCATGGCTCGTCCTGCGCTGGGTATCCCGCGCAGAAAAGAAGCAGACGCGCACGCCCCAGGCCCCCAAGCGCCCCTCCGCCCCGGACGACGACCCGGAGTTCCTCTTCCGCCTCGAGCGCGACATCCAACGCAAGCGCCGCGAGGAAGAACGCCGCGAACGCGAGCGCCGCAAGCGTTCCAACGGCGACGCACCGGACCCCTCCGAGGCCTCGGGCGACGAGGCCCGCTAAGGGACACCGTTACCGTCCACCTCAGGCGCTACTTGTCGCGCGCCTCAGACGCGCCCAACCGCAGCGAGACCCGATACCCCGGCCGCTACGGTCAGCCCGGACGCTACCGTCAGCGGCGCAGATCCGCCTGCGAATCCCCCGGCGTCATATCCTTCGCCATCGCAACGAGGTCCGCCGCAGGCTCCGCGTAAGACGTACCCACAAGCGTCGCACCCGAAAAAATGAACGACGTGATCGACGCGAGCGCACAGTGACGCGACTTCGGAGAATGCGCCAACGGCTGTCCATTCACGAAACGCGTCAGCGTCACAATCGGATTCTGATGCGACACCACCAACGCCTCGTGCCCGCGCGCCGCACGCAAAGCCGACGACAGGGCCGCGCTCATGCGCGACGCAACATCGCGATACGGCTCACCCCACGAGGGACGCAGCGGATTGCAGTAGTACTTGTAGTACTTCGGATTCGCCAGCATCACCCGATTCGAATTCACCGGCATCCCCTCGAACACGTTATCGGACTCAATGAGACGCGGATCCGACTCAATCGTCAGCCCATACGCCGCCGCCGTCGGCGCCGCCGTCAACTGCGCGCGCAGCAGCGGCGAAGAAATCACGCGCGTAATATCCGCACCCGAATCCACCATGTATTCCGCGGCGCGAGCAGCCATCGCATGGCCCAGCTCCGTCAGCCCAAAACCAGGCAGACGCCCGTACAAAACACCGTTCGGATTGTCCACCTCACCGTGGCGCATAACATGAATGATGGTGCGTTCCATAACACCCAAGTATAGGGGGCCAGATACACGAGAGGCCCGACCAAAAGGCCGGGCCTCCGCTCGCTCACTTCTTGTTGCGACGCTGGTGACGCGTCTTGCGCAGGAGCTTGCGGTGCTTCTTCTTCGCCATGCGCTTGCGGCGCTTCTTGATGACGGAGCCCATGGGGTTCCTCCCTCGTAGTGTGTGCGGCAGAGGTACTACCGCTGATGGATGATGGGTGCCCGAAACGGGCACATCGTGCCTATACTACCCGCCAATGACGCGAGCCTGGTCACCAGAGTGATCCGCCATACCAGCCTGGATCATCTGAGCGACCGCGGCCTCCGGGACTCGGAAGCTCTTTCCGACGCGAATCGCGGGCATTTCGCCACTGTGAATCAAGCGGTACACAGTCATCTTAGAGACGCGCATGATGTCCGCCACTTCCGTGACAGTCATAAAACGCGGCGCCGACTGCTGTTCCATTTACTGACTCCCAGTATGCTCGCGAGGCGCGCTAAACCCGATTCGTTCACCGCTTACGTAGCCTCACGAAATATACTACTGCCCAACCACATGGAAACTGCAACTTTGTCCACTTTTGTTGCAGAGTCGTTAAGGAGCAGCGATGGCACCGGCACGCAAGGGTCGACAACAGCGAGCGAGGGCACCTCGCTTACGCCCCAAACCCGGCGCCACCCGATCCCTGATGCACGGGCGAGCCCCGGCCTCGTCCCCCGCTCTCTCAGGGGAAACCCTCGGCCCACAGCCCTCCCCCATCGTCCGCCAAATCCCCGGAGGACCCAGCGGCCCCCACCCCCAGGTCCCCACCTCCCGCATGCAGCGAGTGCGCGCCTGGCTCTCACGCCAAGCACGCTACTCGCCCGCACGCCTCGCACTGGGCACCTTCGCACTCATCATCGGCGTCGTCACCGCGCTCCTGATGCTCCCCATCTCCTCCTCGTCGGACACGTCCGCGCCCTTCGTCGACGTCCTCTTCACCGCCGTATCCGCCGTGTGCGTCACCGGCCTGACCACCGTCGACACCGCGACCTACTGGTCCCCCTTCGGCCAAGCCGTCATCGCCGCCGGCATCGTCGTCGGCGGCCTGGGCGTCATGACCCTCGCATCAATCCTCGGATTCGCGGTGTCACGCCACCTCGGCCTCACCCAGCGCATGCTCGCCACCCAGGAAGCGGGGACCGGCGCCATGGGACAGATCTCGACCCTCCTCAAAGCCGTCATCGCCACATCGCTGAGCATGCAGGCACTCCTCGCCGCCATGTTCCTCCCTCGCTTCCTCGCCATGGGATTCGACCCCGTGCGCGCCATCTGGGATGCCGTCTTCATGGCGATCTCCGTGTTCAACAACGCCGGCTTCGTCATCCTCCCCGACGGCCTCGCGCCCCACGTCACCGACTGGTGGATGCTCATCCCCATCATCCTGGGCACAACCGTGGGCGCCATCGGCTTCCCCGTCATCATGGACGTCGCCAAACACCTGCGCACTCCGCGCCGCTGGCGCCTCCACACCAAGCTGACACTGTCGACCTACCTGATTCTGGCGTTCGTCGGCGCCCTCGCAATGGCTCTCACCGAGTGGCACAACCCGACGACGCTCGGCGCAATCGATACGCCGTCGAAGATCCTCAACGCCATGCTCGCCGGCGTGAACTCCCGTTCTTCTGGCTTATCCGCGCTCGATGTGGGCGCCATGCACTCGCAAACCCACTTCGTCCAGGACATCCTCATGATGATCGGCGGCGGCTCAGCATCCACCGCGGGCGGCGTCAAAGTCACGACCTTCGCTGTCCTCGTACTCGCCGTCATCGCGGAAGCGCGAGGCGACCGCGACATTGAAACCTTCGGCCGGCGCATCCCGACCTCCACGATCCGCCTGTCGGTTGCCGTGTCCCTGCTGGGGCTGGCGCTCGTCGCAATCTCCGTCGTACTCCTGCTATCGATGACGGACTACACGCTCGACATTATCCTCCTCGAGACCGTGTCAGCATTCGCGACCGTCGGCCTATCCACCGGCATCACCCCAATCCTGCCCGTGGGCGCCAAATACGTGCTGATTGTCCTCATGTTCGCGGGCCGTACCGGGTCCATGACCGTGGCCGCGGCCCTGGCCCTGCGCCAGCGCTCCCGCGTCATCCGCATGCCCGAAGAGCAGCCCATCATCGGCTAATTGCTGGTGGTTGGCACCGTCGCGGCGCGCGGGCGGGTGGCCTGATAACGCCAGAGCGCGAAAAATTCGCCTAGCAACATCCTCACCTTGGCCAAACCGCGAAAAAATACGCCCAGCGCGCCCACCCCAACCGTTCCCGCGCGAAAAAGTTCGCCCAGCAGCGGCCCTTACAACGCGCTCGCCCGGGGCGCGAGTCAGCACGCGGGACAAAACTCTCCCAACAACCCCCACCTCAAGGCCTAACCGGTACAAAACTCTCCCTGCACGCCCAAAATCAACGAAAACTGGCCATTTCTCGCGAGCAGGGAGAATCTTTTCCCGTTCCCAACGCCGCACCACCGAGCAGGGAGAATTTTCTCCCGCAACAACACCGCCTTGGTGTCTATTTCAACGCAGCTGACAGGCTGGTCCCCACTTTCACCCGAGCACCAGACCAATGCACCCCTCAGCTGGGCATTGTGCGGGTTATTGGCTGCTCATCATGATGTAGCTCCCAAAAGCGCAGGGACTGGTCGGAGGTTAGCCGACTGGACATTGCCCCGGCACCCACAGGCCAGTTCCCAGCAACCCACTACCAGAACAAACGTGTCCGACGTAAGGCACCGTCATCCACAGGCTAGTTTCCAGCAGAAGTTATCCACAGGCACTTGCGCAGAGCTTGAACGCCAGGACCAATCGGCACACAGTTAAATCCAGGTACCAAAAGTAAAGACAAGTACCAAATCGTGCATCCAAGTACCAACAGCGAGGCACACCTCGCAGTAACGAAGGAGTTGCAATGTTGCGAGAACACGTGGAATCCATACGATCGTCCCTGGTAGTTGCGGACTCCCACGCAGCTAGCATGCGTATTCATCGACGCATTCAAAACGGGACGCTGCGTCGTCTACTCTCGGGCGTCTACATTCCGACAGCTCTGTTGGACAGACATGGTTCATCCGAGTGCAGGGACATAGTTTTTATTGCACGTGTATGCGCCCTGAGTCTTCGTTACCCCGACTACGTGATGAGTGGTGTCGTCGCCGCGTACCTCCTTGGTCTTCCGTGCGAGGCTCGCATTGGGCAACTCACGCTGTATGCGCCGTCGCGAAAGTGCCCAACCTTCGTGCATTTCCCGGAAGTCGTCATTGATGACAGCATCCGCATCCCCTCCGTATGTGTTCGTACGTGCCGCCCGGGCCGTCCTGTGTCTTCCATCGAGTACATCGGTTTTCGCATGGCGTCCCCGGCCCGTGTTCTCATTGATTGCGCGCGCACGCTGGACGACAAGCACGCTTTTCCCATCGCTTGCGCGGCTTTAGCAAGGGTGTGTCAGTTTGATCGTTTCCGTCAGGATGCGTCGCGGCCGCGGCAGGAGGAAGCGCGGAGGGATTTCCACGAGGCTTTGGATGCCACTCCCCGCAACGCCAGAGGGCGCGGGCACGCCCGTTGGATCGTGGACCATGCTGACGCTGGTTGTGAGTCTCCCGGCGAGGCCTTGGTTCTCCTTGCGCTGCTGCGGGCGGGGATCGCCGGGTTGACAACGCAGGAAGAAGTCCACATTGACGGCCGCACGTACTTCATTGATATTGCGTTGCCTGCACTGAAGATCGCGATCGAATTTGATGGCCGTATCAAGTACGGGGAGACCGTCAGCCAGGTACACGATTCGATCGAGGCCGAGCAGCGTCGTCAGAGAGACCTCGAGCGCGCGGGCTGGAAGGTGATTCGGGTTCGGTGGTCGGATCTGAAGCTCATTGACGAGGTCGTCGCCCAGGTTATGGTCGCCATCCGTTCCCGGTCCGCCCGCTAAATAACGAGGCAGTACGAGAACGTGACCCCATTTCCCGAGCGTTTCACGCGCGTTTCACGCAATTAAGCAGAGCAGCCGTCTCGCACACGACACTCACATTTCCGCGTCTACGGTGGGGATTCGCGCCCCGAACAGGCGTTAGGTTCACGACGCGCCACGCCCGCGCCTCGTACACATCGCACATACCAGCGACGCGCGGCCGCAGCGTTCGCGGCACGCGCGCCCGCAGGGAAGAATGGGGGGTATGGCAGATGAACGCGAGTCAAAGGAACTGCAGTCGGGAACGCTGGTCATCGGGCTGGGCCGTTTTGGCTCTGCGGTCGCGGTGACGCAGGACCAGTTGGGCTATGAGATCCTGGCCGTCGAAAAGAACCCCGCCCGCGTGCAGGCCTTCGCGGGTCGATTCCCCCTCGTCGAGGCGGACGCGACCTCCAAGGACGCCCTCGAGCAGCTGGGGGCGCGCGAGTTCCGCAGCGCCGTCGTCGGCGTGGGCTCCTCGCTGGAGGCGGCGGTGCTCATCACCGCGAACCTCGTCGACATGGGTATTTCCTCGATCTGGGTGAAGGCGACGTCCTCTCAGCACGGCCGTATCTTGCGGCGCGTGGGTGCCCACCACGTCGTCTACCCCGACTTGGACGCCGGCAAGCGCACGGCGCACCTGGTGGGCGGCCGCATGGTTGACTATATCGAGATGGAGAAGGACGGCTTCTCCATCATGAAGCTGCGTCCCCCGCAGGAGGTGCGAGGCTTCTCCCTCGAGGAGCTCGACCTGCGCGGCCGTTACGGCGTCAACGTGCTGGCGATCCGCCGCCCCAAGCATCGCTTCGAGTACGCGGACTCGTCGACGCGCATCAACGCAGACGACGAGATCATCGTGTCGGGCGACTCGCACCTGCTGGAGTACTTCGCGAACCGCCCCTGACTCAAGGGACGAACGGTGCCCCCGCACAGAGTATGTGTGGGGGCACCGTTGTATGCCCAGTGGACGAGGCCGGGGCGGGGCCGAGCGAGAACACTCAGCCCCGTCCCGGGAGATCTCCTTACTTGAACTTGATCTTCCTGGGGCGCGGGATGCGCGGCTTGCCCCCGCCAGAACCAGGCAAGTTGGGCTTAGGATGCTTGCCGCCCGAACCGGGATTAGGATGCTTGCCGCCCGAACCGGGATTAGGATGCTTGCCGCCCGAACCAGGCTTAGGATGCTTGCCACCCGAACCAGGATTAGGATGCTTGCCACCCTTGCCGGACTGGCCACCCGAGCTACCGGTGGTACCGGTGGAGCCGCCTGAATGGTCGTTCTTCCCCTTACCCTTGTTGGGTTTCTTGCCCTTACCACCCTTCGAGTCATCATCGGGAGCATCGGTACGACCGGAGCTACCTCCGTTGATCGTGACAGGCGTCTCAACATTGATGTTCGTTGACGAGTTATCGTTATTGATCGTGCCATTATTGTCACCACCGACAGCTACGCCGCCGTCGCCTGAAGACACAGTGGTTCCACCAGTCTGACCGTTGGCGGTTGCATTGCCGCTACCACTCAGGGGCGACGAGAGATCCTGAGCGGCGGCATTGGAGCCACAGCAACCGCCGGTGGGCATGGTGCAGTTCGCACCGATGACCTTCACCTCGGCAGTGAGACCAGTCTGGATCGAGTCCAGCCCATCAAATACAGCCTTGATGGCCTGCAACAGCTGGACAAGTGCCTGACCAATCTGCCCAATGGTGGTAACCCATCCCGTCACTTTAGCGGTGATCTCAACACTCTCAGCTGGTGCTGCAGCACCGAGCGTTGCGATCGAGGTAATCACTGCCGATACACACGTCACGATAACGTCAGAAATCGCATCACGGACTAGATCGTGGATCGCGTCCACAATATTGGCAGTGTCCGTAAGGACCCCACTGAAGGCGGAGGCATTTTCTGCAACGGCCCGCATTGCCTCAGAGACAGTCTGTTGCCTGAAGAGGTATGCGTCAACGGCCTGTCCGGTCATATTAGACATTGCGCTACTCGAGCTGGAATCAATTTCGTCGGCAATGGACGCCAGCGATTCAGCGATCGACTGCCAGCTGGCGCTCATACCGAAGACCTGTGCGGAATCACCCGTGAAGTCGTTGAGCATTTCCTTAAGGGGACCGACATGATCAAGGATGAAGCTAATCGCCATCTCCGCGAAAATGTTCCACGGGTTCAATTCGAATGCATGCATGGTTGCACGAGCGGTCTCGATTGCAGTGATGACACCACCAAAGTCACCATTCGAAACAGCAACCGCACTGCGGTACAGGTCATCGATAAACCCAAGACCCTCCGTCGGCGTCGAGTTACTCAGGCTCTGTGTATGGACTGGTGCTTGTGCAGTCACTTCTTCACTCCTTCAAACACGAAGCGACGCAGGGTGCGTTCTTCGTCCTGACGCTGACGATAGAGGAACTTCTCGATGTCCTGATCACCGTTGTTATCCTGTCGCTCGAAGAGCTTACGGACGTCATCCGAGGATGCGTCTGCATGAGCCTTCGTGAACTCGTCAATGCGCTGACTCTGGGCCTTCTGCTGGTCCTCAACAAAGCTGCGGTAACTCGCCTGCTGCTCCGTGCGCTGCTTTGACATGAAGGTGTCAAAGTCACGGCTGTTCACTTGCGGGTTCTCCTTGATGAACTGGCGGATCTGAGCTTCTTCCGAAGTGCGTTGCTCAGACAAGAAAGATGTCATCGAATCTTGCTGCTGCTGCTGGTTCGATTCAATGAACTCGCGGATCGGTGAGAGATCTTCGCCGGGGTGTGCCTCGGCGTAGCGCAAGAGGGCCTCGTCCTGGTCGGCCTTTTGGCGCTCGTAGAACGTTGCCAAATCGGCGTTTTCATTGTTGCGCTGCTGTTCGAGGAACGCACGCAGCTGATCGTCGTCAACGCAGATCTTGTCGTGGCCACCCAGGAGGCTGGCGAAGTCGTTCCCGCTACCGGGAGCATCCTTGCCGTCAGAACCGTCTTTTCCGTCCTGGCCGTCCTGGCCGTCTTTACCGTCCTTGCCGTCCTTACCAGAACCGTCCTTGCCGGCGTCGCCGTCCTTACCGTCCTTACCGGCGTCGCCGTCCTTACCGTCGTCGCCCTTTTCGCCCTTCTCGCCGGACTCGCCCTTTTCGCCCTTTTCGCCCTTCTCGCCCTTTTCGCCAGGCTTGTCGTCGTCCTTAGGCTTGTCGTCGTCCTTAGACTTGTCGTCGTCGTTCTCTACGACGCCCGGAGGCTCCGGTATAGGCTTCGGCACCGTCGGCGAGATCGGATCAGGAGCGGGACCACTGGGGCCAGTACCGGGAACACTGGGGCCAGTACCGGGACCACTGGGGCCAGTACCGGGACCGCTGGGGCCAGTACCGGGACCGGGAGTGGGCTCAGGATTATCCGGATTCGGCAGATGTTCCTTCGCGTCGTTCTCTGCGGCATCCAGTTCAGCGGCCCACTGCAGGAGGCAGATGACCAGACGGTGCTCGGCTTGACCGAGGTCGTCGATCATTTCGCTCAGGTTGTCTATCTGGTTGTTGACGGGGTCAGCAAAAAAGGAACAGAGCACGCCAAACGCGCCGCCGCTCACCTGCCCCTTCGTAGCACCCGCAACCGACGAACACTGGTCGACGGTGTCGGCGAGGCCCCCGACCTGGCTTGAGTGGGAGCGAATGAGGTTGGTATCTACTTTAAGATCGGGACTAGCCATCGTTGATCAGCGCCCCAGCGAACCGAGGGTATTGTCGAGGTTATCGAGATAACTGCTCATAATACCGACCTTGTCACCGTAGCATTCAGTCGCTTGCTGACGAACGATCGCACTCATCTGAGCACCCGCATCAGCGTACGCTTCCATGATGGCTTGCTCGAGATCGCGGGCCGAACCTTCGAGAGCCTCCTCGTCGATCTCGATCCTCACCATGCGACCGTCAGAGTTGATTTCAATCTCGATCTCGTCGCGTGAATCATGACCCGTGATACGCGCCTTTTTTAGGGCATCAACAAAGTCGCGGGCACCCTGAGCCTGACGCTGCGCCTCATCGATTCGTTCCTGGATCATTCGCATTGCATCTTCGGGGGTCTGCCCCATCACATCTACCATACGGTTATCCTAACTGACTTCCGCGGTGCCGGTACACCACTTCATTTGACGAGATGCCTCTGGGGTTCCACACCCCCCAGAAGCAACATATGCGTTCAGTATTGAAGCATATGCGTTACGAGCTACATGCGCTAGCTACTCTGCGTGATACAGCGGGCTCGTGCCCAGGTGAGCCGGGTAACCGGAGGCACCCGAATTCACCACTCGTTCATCGACTCCTCGATATACGTATGAGCCATCATTGAAAATCGCGCTCGGATCGACCAGTCCGTGATAGTACTCTCTAATGTCCGCATAAGTCAGCTTAGAGTCTCCTCCCTTCTCTAGAAAGGGATTCATGTCCGGGTACTGGCTCGGGTCGGAGGACAGCAGTGCAACCGGGTCGATCTCACCGAAACCAGTCCGTTCATTCCACTGGCCGCCCGCCCCTCGAGCGGTAGCAACCATCGCCTGCAAGACTTGATCAGCCGATACGTCATCCGAGCTAAACCTGGACCACGCCAATGCCAACATTCCGGCAACCATGGGAGCGGCGAACGACGTGCCGCGCATCGCATCGACTCTGTTTTCGCTGGCCCGGCGTACCCGTATTTCGCCAACAGCAGCAATCGACACTCCGTCTCCATAGTTCGAGTAATCCGCGTAGCTGCCATCACGCTCAAGCGCCGCAACACCAACGACTCCTCCCCACTGGACGAGCGATCGATCCTGATTACGCGTGCTCTCGTTGCCCATCGACACAATGACCGGAACCTCTTCAACGACGGCACGCGACACTGCCCACTTGAGCGATTCACGATCCCGCGAAAAGATGTTTGAGGAGATCACGATGATGCCCGCGCCGTCATTCAGCGCCTCTTCGATCAGCCCTGAGTGATCTCCTAGAACCGATGCACGACTTCCTAGCGCACAATCTGAACCCGCATCGCTGCTGTTCGGAACACTCACATAGTTGTATATGGTCGCCCCCGGCGCGATACCAAAGTCCGGTGCAACGAGAAGCTGGGCTATGGACGTCGCATGATCATCATTCGACGAATCACTCTGGACCGTACACGGCGTCATGTCTTCAATACTCGCACCCTGCAGCTCGGGAATGGACGTGTCGATGCGCCCGTCGATGACCGCGATAATCACGCCCTCACCCGTGTACCCCTGGGCGCGCAGCGCGTCCAGGTTGTAGCGCGAGTAGTACGCCTCATCCGCCGCTGTCACCTTGCGATCCACCGCCTCCGCGGGGGCAGTGGGAGCGACGGGCGAGAGCACGGCCGTCAGGGCCAGCGCGCACGCCGACACCATCACGCCCAGGGTGCGCAGGCCTCGCGACCAATGGAAAGAAAGGCTCATATTTTCTCCTCTGTTGTCACTTCACTGACGTTGCCACCGCTGGGGCACTATTGCTGGGCGTGATAGCGCGGGCTCGTGCCCAGATGGGCTGGGAATCCGTAGGCGCCTGAGTCCACTACCCTTTCGTCGATTCCTCGATAGACGTACTCGTTATCGTTGTAAATGTCTTCGGGATCCACGAGGCCATCGACATAATCATCGATGTCGTCGGAAGTCAGCACGGGATCGTTACCCTTGTCCTCGAAAGGGTTCTCGTCCGGGTGCTGAGTCGGGTCAGAGGCGAGGAAGGCCACCGGGGCGATCTCCCCGAAACCGGTCCGATCGTTCCACCGACCACCCGAGCCGCGAGCGGTAGCGGCCAGTGCCTGCAGAATCTGCTCCGACGGCACGTCACTGTCAAAGCCGTCCCATGCCAGAGCCAGGACGCCTGCAATCAGCGGCGTCGCAAACGAGGTTCCTTCGACCGTCTTCAGCTGATTGGTGCTGGCCTTACGTGCGTAGAACTCACCGACGGCGGCGATGGAGACTCCGTCGCCCCAGTTCGAGTAGTCCGCGTGTGTTCCGTCAGTTGTGAGCGCAGCGGAGCCAATCACACCGGCGAAGCGCCCCATAGTATTGGACGCGTTGTACTCGCCGTGGTTACCCATTGATACAACAACGGGAACGCCTGCTGCTACCGCGCGGGAAACGGCCCATCGCAGCGATTCCTCGTCGGCCTTGTTGTAGGAGGAGGTGATAACGATGATGTTGACCCCGTCGTTGAGCGCCTGCTCGATGAGACTCGGTTTGCGCGCGAGGGCAGCCGAATTTGATCCGAGAGCGCAGTCTGAATCCACGTCCCCCCAATCGTCCGCGTACGCGTAGTTGTAGATCGTCGCGCCGGGAGCGACCCCGAAGTCGGGCGCAACCAGGATCTGGGCGACTTCGGTCGCATGATCGTCAGATTCCGCGTCATTGGTGACCTTGCAGGGAGTCTTGTCCTGGATGTCTGCGCCCCGCAGTTCGGGGATTGAGGCGTCGATATGACTATCAATGACCGCAATGATGACGCCGTCGCCGCGATACCCGCGTGCGTGCAGGTCAGCCAGTGAATAGCGGGAATAGTAGGCCTCGTCGGATGCCTGCACCTTGCGCGAGTCAGCGTGCGCGGCCGGTGCAGGAGCCACCAGCGTGCCCACCGCGAGAAGGCAGGCCGACACCGTCACGCACAGGGCGCGCGGGCCCCGGACGCGATTGACCAATGGTGTCATTATTGTCGTTCCTCTCGGTGAATCGGGTGGGTGTCAACGACCTGCGCCGTGTCAGCGGACGGCAGGGCGCGCGAGACGCGACGGTGCAGTGACCAGAGCTACGACACCAGCGCCCCTGCGGCGCCTCGCCTCACGACGGGTATTCGTCCGGCTCTTCGACGACCGCGGGTCTGCCGCGCAGGTGCGACAGGATCACGAGGCCGGCGATCATGGCGACACCGAGCACGGCGATCGCGGAGACGATGTAGGCGCGGACCGTCAGGTTGTTGTCCCGTTGCGTCAGGTTCGGCGAGGCGACGGCGGGGCGGGCGGGGGCGGGGTGCTGAGCCGCGTTGGGGTGCGCTGGCCCGTATCTCGTGCCGATGTCGGTGAAGGTCAGCGCGTCAAAGGGGGCGACGATCCCCCACCCGAGCCCATCGGTGCGTTGGTCGGCGGTACCGCGTACGGCTGTCACCTCCAGGCGGTACTTCCACATCTCGGGTCCCTCGTCCGGGTACGCCGACGCGATGAGCGCCGCGAAACCTGCGGCGTAGGCGGTCGCATAGGAGGAGGAGGGCAGCGGCTGGTCGCCCTCGTATCCGCCGACGAGGCAGTCGGCCTGGTTGAACCATGTCGTGAGGATGGCGCCGGCTGGAACAGCGATCCCGACGTGCGAACCGTGCACCTGCTGGTCGGAGGCTGACCCGTCGGCATTCGAGGCCGTCACGCCGAGGACGCTCTCGTAGGCGGCCGGATACACGACCTTTTTTTGGTCCTGCCCCTGATACACGTTGCCGGTCGAGGCCACGACGAGGGCACGGCCGCGCACGGATTGGATTGCCGCTTCGAGGTTCGCGTCGCCCTCGGCCGCCGACTGGGCGACGACGATAACTTGCGCGCCATGGTCGGCAGCCCACTGGATGCCTCTGCCGACCTTGGACATGAAGGTCTCTTCGCCTTCCTTCGTCGAAGTACCCTGCTCGAGGCCAGTGTCCACGCGGACGGGAAGAATCGTCGCCTCGGGGGCGACGCCGATGAGGCCAGAGTTCTTTGACGCGGGCAGTTCGCGGGCAGCAATCGCGCCGGCGATCGCGGTCCCATGCTCGCCGACGTCGACGCGCCCGTCGGTGTTTTCGCCACTCAGATCCACGCCGGGGAGCACCACGGGGCCGTCGGAGGACTGAAAGTGTTCATTGCCTGCGGCCACACCCGAGTCGACGATGGCGACAGTCACGCCCTTACCGCGGGAGATCTCCCACGCGCGCCGCACGCCCACGGCATCGAAGATGTCGGGCTGGTTCTTAATGTACGACGGCGAGTTCTCGGAACATTTCCCGTCCCCTGAGTCGGCCGGGGTGGTCGGCGTCGGGGAGGGAGATGCGGTCGGGGTGGGGCGCACACTCGGCGTCGGCACCGGGTCCGCGTGCGCGGGGGCCGGGCCAAACGCGCCCCCAGCCCCGGCCTCGTCCGAGGGGGTGAGGGGGGCGACGAGGGCGGCGAGCGTCAGGCCGGCGATCAGGGATGCCCCGACGAGGCCTCGGCCCAGCGCCCAGGATCTGGCACGTATGCGGCTCACGACAGCCCCGCTGAGGTAGCAGCCGCCTGAGGCGTCAACTCCGATCCGGGGGGAATGATATTGCCCCACGCCTGCGGGATCATCGCAACGTCATCCGATGTCCACCTGAGGGCCTTGAGCGAGATGGCGGGAGCATCGCCAAGCGAATGCCGGTACCCCATATCCGAAATGAAAACGTAGGCACCAGCATCGCCACCGCCCGCCGTCAGCGCCGCGACGACCCCGGAACCGCCGGCCACCGTGACCGTGCGCGACGTCGTCGGACCACCCGTCGCAGAGACCGATTCGGCGTCGTAGGAGGCCTGGATGGCGCGCTGCTCCTTCATGGTGTACAGGCCAAATTGTGGAACAGTCTTGTCCTTCGTGTCCATCTTGGTGCACAGGACGGTGCGGCTGGACGCGTCAAGCTTGTCGTCCTTCCACTCCGGGTTCGCGAAGTCCTCGACGGTGGGCCAGTCCTCGCCGATGAAGTCGGCCTGCACGGGCGCGACGTCCTTGAACATTTCCGTCGGATACTGCTCGACCTTCGGTGCGTCCTGGTAGAGCTTGGCCGCAGTCGAATTGAAGACGGCCAAATCGGAGTCGTTGATGACCAGATAGGAGTTGAGGACCTCGCCATTGGAATTGATCTGTTCGACGACCGTGCCGATCGTCAGGTTCTCATTCTTGAGTGGGCCCGGCAGATTCCTCGCGGGCTCGCCAGCGTTGGGGATGTCGCTGTAGCTCCACGGCTTCAAACGCGTGCCGGAGGGGAAGAGGTCGAGCCACTCGGGTTCGACGATGATCGGGTACGCCGTCCTGTTCTGGAAGGACAGGACCCAGTCGCCCAGGCGGCTCACGGAGGCGTCAATAAGGTACTTCTTGTGGGTCTTCGCATCGATGAAGTACTTGTCCTCGCTGCCCACCGCCTGCACGAGGGCCGCGGTGGCGGGCTGAAGCGGGAAGTTATCCGCCGGCAGGTCCTGGGCGATCCACGTGTGGTAACTGGTCGGCAGGTCGCAGGAGAGCCACGTCGAGGCCAGGTCTGCGGATGCAGGCACGTCGTCTGGGACGCCGGGCAGGCCGATCTGGGCGCCGCGCGGGGTGTCTTTGAGGGAGGAGGCACTGGCGCTGACGATCGTCAGGCCGGAGTCTCCCGCGAGAAGCTTCGCGGTCGTCACGTTGCTGATCGGGTGTAGCACGCCGTTCACTGACAGGTAGCGCGCGCCCGTGTCCTTGACGTCGACCAGCTTGTAGTTAGCGTCCGTCAGGTCTGGCTTCGCTGCGAAGCTCCGCAGGGCGATGCCGATGACGCACACAATGATGGCGACGACGGCGCCGACGATGAGAGGACGCACCGGGGAGGGAGTGTCGACCTCGCGGCCGCCAGGGGTACCCGACGTAAAGGCCGTGATCAGGCGGTTTCGGTTGAAGCGTTGGGCTTCGAGGATATCTTTACTGGTCGGCATAGCTCAGCCCCACATGTAGACGGCCAGGGGAATCAGGGCAAACAGCGACAGCACCGAGATAGTGTCGGCGAGTCGCGTCAGGTACGGACGCGCACGAGGCCCGACGACATTCGTGATGACGAGCACGAGGGCCGCCGCAATTGCTGTGAGGGCCACCCACGCGAGCATCGTTGGTTCCGCGCGGGTGGCGAGGCTCGCGGTGATCAGGATCGTCACCAGACCCGTGAGAACACCGAGGAGGACCTCCACGCGCGCGCGAATCGAGCGGGTTTGGAGGATCAGGGAGATCGATCCGAGGAAGACGAGGATCATCGGGAGGAGCACTGAACGGGTGCCGGGCGCGCTCATCAACGAGACCGCGAGGAAAATCGCTGCCAACGCCCCGCCCGCGCGCAAGGCGACGACGAAGACGAAGGAAGTGCCGACCTGGTCGGTGATCGTTTGGGCGGGAATCTGCTCGGTCGTGTTCGCGTCGAGGATACGCACGGGAATGTGTGCCAGGGCAATCCACGGCGTGATCTGGAGGAGGACGACAACGAAAGCGAAGAGGGCAGCGGAGACGCCGACCTGTGAGAGGGAACCGAGAGAGACCAGGAGACCCGTCGTCGCTATCACGGTACCGAGGACGAGGGGCGCCACGATCGAGATGCGGTAGCGCTTGGGCAGTGTGAGGACCGCGAGCGAGCCGACTAGGAGGCCGACACCGATCCAGATCCACCCGGCGGTGTCCCACTGGCTCTGCGTGAGACGAAGCGCGGATGCGCAGGTCAGAAGGGGCACTGTGTGCGCCAGCGCGATGCCGCTGGGCCGGGGGCTCTGACGCGTGACGACAGCCGACGTGCCGGTGACGAGGAGGGCGGCGATGAAGCCGATGACGCCATAGACACGGTTGAGCAGCGTGATGCGCTGGGGGTCCAAGGATGCCAGGGCATCCGGGGGCGTGGTCGCCAGGAGGAGGGCGGCAACGAAAATGAGGGCAGCGGCAGACAGCGCAGCAAGAATGTGCGCATCCTCACGTGTCCAAGGGGTGGACACTCGTTCGACGATTTGACCGACCGCTTCAGTGAGGTCGTCGTAGACCATGTCGGCAGCGCCTTCACCAAGAGGCTCGAGCGTGAGGGCGGCTCCCGCACGCACACCCTGGGCGGACAGCGACTTCGACTGGTCCAGCAGACGACCTGACGAGGTCCTCACCGAGAAGCCATCATTGGTCGGCTGATCAGTGAAAGCACCAACGGTTTCAACCATTCCGGGCAACAGCTCCACGAGAGGGATCGACTGCGGAATCGTCACGTCACTACGATCAACGCCATAGGTAATCGTGAGCGGAATCAGCGCCACTCCTCGAGATGTTTTCGTTGCCATATGGTCCTCCCGTTTGCCGCGTGATGGGGATTCTAACTACACGACACAACCCTGTAAGTCTAGATTCTCGGTCAGCTTTTGTCATGATTTTTCCGTAACATCAAAAATAATCATGAAAACATGGTTAGTATTCATATGTCCCCATGCTCTCACGCATCCCCGCGGGAGAGTCCACTCATACAAATGGAGGTTCACATGGCAGACCAGAGGGCCGCAGAAGGCGCCCTGAAGCAGGGCTTCTCGGCAGTTGAGTCCACCAAGGCCGACATCGACAGCCACCTCAAGCGCCTCGAGGGCGACCTGTCGACCATCGGCAGCTCTTGGCAGGGCGCCGCATCGGCGCAGTTCACGGTGCTGATGGCTCAGTGGCAGGAAAACGCCGCCAAGGTTAACCAGGCCCTTCAGGACCTCGCAGATAACCTGCGCGCCACTGATTCGTCGATGGAAGCCAACGAGTCGGAGACCGAGAACTCGTTCTCCAACCTGCTCGGCGGACTGTGAGAGATTAGGTAGATTAGGAGACTGATATGGATTTCCAGGTAAACTACGCCGCGCTTGACGCCGCCGCCGCTGACATCAACACGGGTGCCGCCAACCTTGAGGCCGCCCTCGACGAGCTCGAGCAGATCCTGAACCAGCTGCGTTCCTCGTGGGAAGGCCAGACCCAGGAAGCCTACGACGAGGCTCAGCGTCGTTGGAACCAGGGCCTCGAGGGCCTGAAGGACGTTCTGCGTCGCACCTCCAGCGCTGTCGACGCCGCTCGCTCCAACTACCAGACGACGGACCAGTCCAACGCTGCCCGCTTCTGAGAGCATGAGCGCCTAGCGCTCTGGGAAGGGCCGCCCCGCATGGGGCGGCCCTTTTCTGTTTCGTGCGCATTGTGTCGCGCACGCGTTGTTTCGTGCGCCCGTCTTGCCGGGCCCGCGTCTACGAGCATCCGGCATTCGGTGCGTGCGCTGCGCGGATGCTCGACCGCTGGATCAACGTCGCTCGCGCCCGGCGTAATTTTCCGTCGGGTTGAATTGACTATGTGCCAGGCAGCAGAAAACCGCCCCTTCCTTCGAAGGGGGCAGCGGCGGGAGGCATCCGACTGAACAAACTCCAACACTCACGCCCGGGGTCAGAGCCATGTGCAGGGCCCGGGGTCAGAGCCATGTGCAGGGCGCGGGGTCAGAGCCGGGAGCGAGACCAGGACGCGCAATTCGAGTCAGCGCACGCAATCCGCGTCAGCGTGGACGATCGTGGCGCGACGTTCACCCATGAGAATCTCGGTGCCTGCAGGGACCTCAACGGCCTGACCGCCGGTCAACGCGGTGATACGCCCGTCGGGGGTGCGGATCTGCGTGCCGTTCGCGGAGAACGAGTCCTCAATCCACGCCCCACCTGCTGTGGGACCCACGCGCATGTGCGTGCGCGACAGGGACACCGTCGTATCGGGAACGACGACAGCGCGCGACCCTTCGGCGGCTGCAGGTGCCCGCCCCAGGGTCAGCGGCATGTCGATGAGCTCACGCTGGCCCGAGTCGAAAATGAGCCACAGGAGCTGCGCGCGCGGCGGCGTCGCGGGCGCGCCCCACTGGGACTGGCCGGCGCCTCCCCACTGCCCCTGGGGGGCGGCGGCGCGCTGGGCAGCCTGCACGTCGCGATGACTCGGCGGCGGTCCAGGCACGCCCGAGGCCGGGGCCTGGTACTGCACCGGAGCAGAGTACGGGGGCTGAGAGGGTTCCTGGCGCGCGGGCCCACCCCAGCCGTCCTGGGGCGCGGGCGACGCGGAGGGCACGGGCACCGCCGGGGGCTGCTGGGCTGGCACCTGTGCGGGCGTGGGCCGCTGGGGTGCCGGACGATGAGCCTCGGGCGCGCCCTGAGGTGGTGCGAGGAGCGCATCGAACTGCGTGGGCTCGTGAGCGGCGGGCGCGGACGGGAGGGGCACCCCCGGAACCTGCGCGGCAGCGGGCGCAGCCGGAACCGCGGGCACGCTCGGCGCGGACGGGAGCGGCACCGCCGGAACCTGCGCGGCAGCGGGCGCAGCCGGAACCGCGGGGACACTCGGTGCCACTGGCGCCCTGTAGGGATCGTTCGCTCGCTGACCGGGAGCCGAGTAGTCGGGGACGGACGAAGGAACGGGAGTCAGCGGGGCACTCGGCGCATCCCACTGACCCGCACCTGCCTGCACGCCCTCGAAGCCGCTGGGCGCCTGGCCGGGGCGGGGATCATCCACCGCCTGTCCGGGACCCGCAGCGAGGGCCGCATGTTTGCGCAGGTCGACGAAACGCGTATGCGTGGGCCCATTGAGCCACGTGCGCCCATCATGGACCATCGCGTACGAGGCCAGCAGACCCACAACCGTCACCTGAAGCAGCGCACTCAAGGCTGTGTAGCCCATGGCCGCTCCCAGCGAAGGAGTCTGGGCGTCATCCTCGTCTCGAATGAGACACACGCACATGAGGGCCATACCCGGTGTCCGCCCCGACACCCCCAGCATGACGCCGGAGGCAACCACGGCCTCGGCGATGATCAGACCGACCGTCACCGGCGTGAAATAGACGAACCACGTCACCCCCACCAGCGCCCCGAGGACCAGCAGATCGATGACGTACGCACCGACGAGCCGCGAAGCGGTCGCGCGGGCGAAAGGAGTCTTCGTGGTATCACCCATTACAGGATCGCCCTCCAAGCAAACTCGAAGAGACCCGAGGAGAAAATCGCCGCGGGGAGAAGTGTAAAAATACAGAACGACTGCACGAAGTCGAGGATCGTGCCGATCAGTGCGGCATGTCCCTTGGGCTCATACAGCGTCATCCAGGCCACCAGCGCGATGCCCGTCAGAACGAGGAGGCACACGGGCAGGACGGGATAGATCTGCGCGCCGACCGCCCAAGACTTCACCCAGGCGCCAAAGAGGAAGGCGCACCCGATGCCGGCGGCACCAATGCGCGGAAGGACCCTCCCCATCGGCGTGCGGGCACCCCTCGGCGCCGTTAACAGGGTCACCACGGACGCAATGACGATCACGAAACCGCCGACGCCTCGGCCCATGGCCACCGTTGGCATCACCGTGCGAGCGAGGGGGATACCACCCGCGAGGGTGAACAACGTCGAGGCGGTCAGCAGCAGCGTGTAGCGGGCATCGGTGTGTCCGATCGCCGTCTTCATGCGCCCGCCGGTCACCGGCGTGGGAGGGACCATCATAGGCTGGCGGATACGCGAGGCAATCGTTTGCACCGCCGCCGCATCGATCAGCTGACTGTCAGGCACGCGCAACGCGAAGCGCGGGGCCATGAGGAACAGGAACACACCCAGGGCCAACGCGAGCGGCGCAATATTAATCAGGTGGAAGAACGGGTAGGCGCCAATCGTCACGAGAACGGTCGCACCGAGCCACGCCATCATGGCACTGAGCGCCGTCGGCGTGTTCGTCAGCGAGAGCACCGCCAGGGACACGACAAGGGCCACCCACACTCCGACAACGGGCGCGAGCGAGAGGGCATGGATACCCGCCATCGACACGAAGCCGATGGCACTGTAACCCGCGAGCGCCGGCATCAGGAGGAGCAGGAGGGACATCGAGCGCAGCCTGCGCGAGGCAAACAGCGGAATGATCGCAACCGCGCAGCACACCAGGGCGCATACTCCGCGCGCCCACGTCGGGATCGACGAGGCCGCGAGCGCCCAGGCGGGTCCGTCCTCCCTGTGGGCGAGCCCACTCAGCGCTGCGTCGCCCATCATGGGCAGCAGGCACAGTGAGGAGACCGCACCAATGAGGAGGAAGCACAGGCCGACCAGGGCGAGGGTGGGGGAGAGCCACTGATTCTCGTAGCGCTCCGAGGCCTCGTTGAGCTGGCGGGCGGACAGGACCCGGCTGGACAGGGCGATCGTCGACCCTGCGGGCAGGTCGCGGCCGAGGACCGCAGCCCCGTCGAGGGGACGCCCGTCGGCGTAGGAAATACGCACGGACGGCAAGGTGAGGTCGATGGCCAGCATGGCGCACAAACCTGCGACCGTGGTCCCTGTGGGAGCAGCGAAATCGGAGGCCCCATCGGAGTCGATAACGGTCACGGACACCATGGTGGCGCTCATGAAACCTCCGATCTAAGGGAAACAACAGTGCCCAGTGTAATGCACTGAGGCTAACCGCCGGTTAAAACTTGGAAGAGCACTCAGCTACACTGGGGACAGTCGCATCGAACACGTACGCGCGCAGCGCGAGGAGACCTGATGGTTACACGCAAAAAACGGCGGATTGCCGCGGTTCCGGAGCAGCCTTCCGGCAGCTTGGCCCTGCAGATGCCGCCGGAGAAGGCTGAGCCCGCATCGATGGGCAACGTCCTCATGATGGTCGTCCCGATGCTCGGTTCGACGGGTGTCATGATTTTCATGGCGATGCAGAACAACGGTGGCCGGCGTTCCATGCTCATGGGCGGCGGCATGTTGGTCGCTATGCTGGGCATGGTCGGCTTCAACATGTACCGCCAGTTCTCCCAGTACCGTACGCGCGTGAAGACGCAGCGTCGCGAGTACCTGTCCTACCTCGCGGAGACGCGCGAGTCGATCCGCAAGGTCGCGAAGAAGCAGCGCGCCTACTACAACTGGGTCTACCCCGACCCCGACGCCCTGGTGACCCTGGCAGCGAACGGGTCTCGCCTGTGGTCGCGTGAGGGCAACACCTACAACGTTCTCACGTTCCGCTATGGCAGTGGCACGCAGCCCCTGGGCTTGACGTTCGAGCGTCCGCCGATCGATCCAATGACGGAGATGGACGTCGTGTGTCTGTCGGCGATGGAACGCTTCATCGCGGTGCACGATCACACGGACAATGTGGGCAAGTTCCTCTACCTGGGTGATTTCAGCCACATCGAGGTCGTCGGCGAGGGCGAGAGCGCCTATAACGAGATGCGCGCCATCATGATGCACGTGGCGTGCTTTATCGAGCCTTCCAAGCTCAAGATCGCGGTCCTGTGTTCGGCTGATCGTCTGGGCGACTGGGAATGGGTGAAGTGGATGCCACAGGCGCGCTCGGCCAACGTTCGCGACGCCATTGGCCCGGCTCGCATGATTTCCACGGACCCGCGTGAGTTGGTCGAGATGATCGGCCCCGATATCGCGATGCGCGGCGCGTACCGCCAGGGCGAAGAGATGCCTGAGTGGCCCCATCTCCTCCTCGTGTGCGACGGTGCCGAGTTCCCCACCTCCTCACCCTTCGGGTCGATGGCGGGCGTGCGCGGCGTGACGATCATGAGCCGCGCCCGCGAGTGGACGCCGATGAAGTCTCACACTGCCCTGCGCCTCGTCATCCACCCCAGCCCTGATCACAAGGGCGCGGACGTGGTCGACGTGGTCACCATGGACTCCCTGCCCGAGCAGGCGTTCGCCGACCGCCTCACCGCCGTTCAGGCCGAGGCCGTGGCACGCCGCATGACGCCCTTCGCCACCCAGCAGAACCTGGAAGAGGCGGAGACCCCCGTGGGCCGTTCGGACGAGTCCCGCCAGAAAGACCTCATGGAGCTCGTCGGCATCGGCGACATCCGCGACTTCGACCCGGAGAAGCAGTGGCGACGCCGCGAGGGCCGCGAGCGCCTCGCCGCCCCCTTCGCCGTCACGCCCGAGGGCCGCCCCGTGGTCCTGGACATTAAGGAATCCGCCCAGCAGGGTATGGGTCCGCACGGCTTGCTGATCGGCGCGACCGGTTCGGGTAAGTCCGAGGTGCTCCGCACCCTCGTGCTCGCCCTGGCGCTCACCCACTCTCCGGAGCAGCTGAACCTGGTCCTCGTCGACTTCAAGGGTGGCGCGACCTTCGCCGGCATGTCGGACCTGCCGCACGTGTCGGCCATGATCTCGAACCTGGAGTCGGAGCTTTCCCTGGTCGACCGTATGCAGGACGCGCTGCAGGGCGAGATGGTGCGCCGCCAGGAGGTCCTGCGCCAGGCGGGCAACTACGCGAACGTGTCCGACTACGAGGCGGACCGTCTCGCGGGCAAGCACGACTTCCCGCCGCTGCCGGCCCTGTTCATCGTCCTGGACGAGTTCACGGAAATGCTCATGGCCAAGCCGGAGTTCGGCGAGGTCTTCATCATGATCGGTCGTCTGGGCCGATCCTTGTCGGTGCACCTGCTGCTGGCTTCACAGAAGATGGACCTGGGTAAGGCGCGCGGTCTGGAATCCCACCTGTCGTACCGCATTGCCCTCAAGACCTTCACGGAGAACGACTCTCGCGAGGTCCTGGGTATCCCCGACGCCGCGAAACTGCCTCCGCTGCCCGGTTCGGGCTTCCTGAAGGCGGGCGGCGACGGCCTCGTCCGTTTCCGCGCGTCCTACGTGGCCGCTCCCCCGCCGGCGCGCACCCTCGCGTCAATTGCCGAGGCCTCGACCGCCGGCGCTCCGAGCGCGCCGATCGAGATCCTGCCGTTCACGGTCGCTCCCGTCATCACGCGCGACGACCTGGGCGAGGAGGAAGAAGTCGATCAGAACCAGGAGATCGTCCTGGCCGGCGACGAGGTGTGGGCAGACATGTCCGAGATGGACATCGCCGTGGAGAAGATGAAGGGCAAGGGCTACCCAGCGCACCAGGTGTGGCTGCCTCCGCTGGAGGTTCCCGATACGTTCGCGACTCTCATGCCCGACCTGCGCCCGGACCCGGAGCTGGGCTTCATTTCTCGCGCCTGGCGCGAGTCCGGGGTCCTGCGCGTGCCCCTGGGCACGGTCGACCTGCCGCTTGAGCAGCGCCGCGAGACCCTCGTCCTGGACCTGTCGGGCGCGGGTGGTAACTTCGCCCTCGTCGGCGGCCCGCAGACGGGTAAGTCAACGGCGCTGCGTACGATCGTCCAGGCCCTGTCCCTGACCTACACGCCCCAGGAAGTCCAGTTCTACGTCATGGACTTCGGCGGCGGCACCTTCGCGGGCTTCGCGGGCGCACCGCACGTGGCGGGCATCGCGACGCGCGACACCGAGGAGGTACGCACGCGTATGCTCGCCGAGATCGCGGCGATCATGGACGACCGTGAGCGCTACTTCCGCGCGCACGGCATCGACTCGATGGATACCTACCGTCGTGGGCGCCTGGCGGGCACCTACGACGACGGCTACGGCGACGTGTTCCTGGTGATCGACGGGTGGGGTGCACTGCGCTCCGAGTTCGATGGCCTGGACCGCGAGGTCACGACGATGATGAGCCGAGGCCTGTCGCTGGGCGTTCACCTGGTTATATCGGCGGCCCGTTGGATGGATATCCGCGCCGAGGCGCAGGATATTTTCGGGTCGCGCCTGGAGCTGCACACGGCGAACCCGAAGGAGTCGATCGTCAACCGCGAGGGTGCCGCTCGCATTCCGAAGGGGCGCCCGGGGCGCGGCATCGACATGGCGGGTCACGAGATGATGATCGGCCTGCCGCGCGCGGACGCGGAGCAGGATCCGTCAACCGTGTCGCAGGGCGTGGCGTACACGGTCAACAAGATTCGCGAGTGCCTGGTGGCGGGCGAGGGCCCGAAGCTGCGTCTGCTGCCCCAGCGGATCACGCTTGCGGAGATTCTCTCGCAGCTGCCGGATCAGCAGATCCTGCCGCGCGGCGGCGGCGACATGGTGCTGGGCGTGGAGGAGTCGCGCCTGGGGCCGCTCCTGTTCAACACTCGCGCGGAGTCGCACCTGTACCTGTTCGGCGACGGCAAGACGGGCAAGACCTCCTTCCTGCGGTCGATCATTTCCGAGGTCACGCGCCTGTACTCGCCCAACGAGGCAAAGATCCTGGCGATCGACATGCGTCGTTCGCTCCTGGGTGCGATCCCGGACGAGTATTCGCTGCGCTACCTGACGAACCATGCCGAGGCGATGAAGCAGCTGCGTGAGCTAGCGAAGTTCCTGCGCACGCGCCTGCCCGGTTCCGACGTGACCGCCGAGCAGATTCGCGAGCGCACGTGGTGGTCGGGTCCGGAAGTGTGGATCTTGGTCGACGACTACGACCTGGTGGCCACCTCGTCGGGTAACCCGCTGATGGAGCTCATTGACCTGCTGCCACAGGCGGGAGACATCGGCCTGCACGTGATCATCACTCGTCGTATGGGCGGCGCGTCGCGCGCGGCCTACGAGAAGGTCCTGCAGATGATGAACGACCTGGCTGTCACCGGTATCCTCCTGTCCGGCAACCCCAGCGAGGGCGCGATCATCAACGGCGTGAAGCCGAAGCGCGCGATCGCCGGCCGCGCGCAGGTCGTTCACCGAGAGCTGGGCGTCGTCGCCGCGCAGCTGACGTGGACCCCGCCAGCAATTTGATCGTTTATTGACACAGCGGCCCCTTCGTCGCATATGATTGACCAGTCTGAAAGTAGGAGAAAAACATGTCCTCTCTCGTGTCCCGTCGCGCTCGCGCAGCCACAGCTTCCCTGCTGCTCGCTTCCGTCGCCCTGTCCGGTTGCAGCATCTTGGGTGGTGCGCGAAATTCCACCGATATTTCGAAGTTGCCCAACATTCCCGAGGGGCAAAAGCAGCAGTTGGTCAGCCAGATGCAGTCTGCGTCTGGCTCGGAGAAGAAGGAGATCGCCGCGAAGGCGAAGGCCTTGAGCAAGATGGTGGGGACGGAGCTGGTCGCGGTGGATCCCCCGTCGATCATCGACCAGACCTTCAAGTTGGATCCCAAGGGTAAGACCGTGGTGAACAAGGACGACAAGATCTACCTGATGATGTCGGCCACCGATTACTGGCGTCTGGGCCAGGACACCTACGACCTGTGCGTGGAGCAGGACTGCGAGTACTACTCGTCGTGGACGGTAGACGTGGAGGGGTCGGGCGCCGACCTGACGTACGTGTGGACCCTGAAGGTCGATGGTGACGATCAGCCCAAGGAGCCGCTGGTCCGCCGCTTCAAGGTCGGTAAGTAAGCGTCCCTGCGCATCGACGCACTCTCTTCTTTTCTCATCAACCATTTTGGAGTCAACAATGGCCGGAAATGCAGACGTCAGTTACGACGACGACCAGCAGCAAGCAGCTGCACCGAAAGTGACCGAAACCTGGGACGCGGTGACGGGATCGCGCAAGCATACCGAGGCCCTCGGATCCGCGCAGACATCCACCTTCTGGGGACACGAAGACGGGCCCGCGGACCTACAAGACAGTGCTGCGGCGATGTTCGAAGCCGTATCCGGACTTCTCGCGAGCGAATCCAACATGCTCAAGACGTTCGAGGCGCAGATGCATGAAGCCATGACCCGCTTCACGGGTGCGGAATACGACAACCAGCTGGAGTTCAAGAGCACGCAGGCCGACCAGCAGATGCAGGCGATCCGCTCGCAGAACCCGACCGAGTTCACCGCGATGCTTCACGCACTCGGTTTGACCCTTGAAGATCTCGGCTCCGCTGCGGATCCACTGATCGCGTCCCCCACTCAATCCGGTGCCGGTTCGGCGGGTGGTTCGGGTAGTGCACCGACTACGTCCTCAGGCCCGTCGGACTACTGAACTGCATAGCTACATATAAGGAGTTTGTCACAATGGTTGCTTCACCGAATTATGAGCGTCTTAAGGTCTTCATGGAGGCGGCTCGCGCCAACAAGGGGCTTGACGCGTGGGATGGGGATCACGACAAGGCCTTGAAGGGCTTTGATGACGCCGTTGAGCGCCTGCGCGCCTATCGCGAGAGCCACGGCTTTACCGGCGCGACGGGTAGAGCCATGGATCGATGGGTTGACGCGTCCATCACCCGTATCGAGAAGTATCGGGAGGGATACGAGCGCGGCTATCACACCTACTCTCGAGGCCGTAACGTGATGGCGATGGCGCTGAGCGAAGCTGAGAAGCTCTCGCCGGACCTCCTCGACGCGAACACGGCCGCCATGCGCGACGACCTGCTCGTGTCGGTCCCCTCCAGCGAGCCCGGTACGGGTTTCCGCTTCATGGGCAAGCTCTACACCACCGGCGCCGCCTACGTCGCCGCCGTCGAAGAGCAGGCGAACGAGCAGCGCGAGGCCGCGGCGAAGCGCATCATCGACATGGTGAACGACCGCACTTTGATGATCAGTGGCATCATGAAGGGCCAAATCGCGGACAAGCCCGACGATCAGGGTACCGAATTTAGGGTGTACGAACAGCAGGAGAAGGACAAGAATCCGGGTGGCGGTGGTGACGGCACCCAGGGCGGTGGTGGCACCCGTGGCGGTGGCGGTGCTGGTGGTGCTGGCGGCGGTGCTGATTGGGGATACGGTAAGGGCGATGACTTCGGTCGCGCGGCGGATCGTAGCCCTTCTTCTCCCAACTACCCCGGTGGCTTCGACCAGCCGTGGTGGAGCGAGGCCGACGCTGCCGCGGCCCGCAACCGCATCATTTCTTCAGGCGCGGTTCCCACGCAGGAGCCCGCCTACGGCGAGGCCGGATCGCGTACGAGCCCCATCACCGATCCCCAGGACCTCATGGGCAGGGATCTGCTGCACACGCGCGTGAACGGCACGGCCTACCGCAATGGCGTCGTCGGCGGGCATACCCCGGCGCCGCCCGCGGATATGGATCACCCTCTGTGGCGTCTGAACGGCGGCGGGGCTTCCGACGCGAGCACCGCGGGACGGCTCGGCGGTGCTGGCGTGCTCGGCGCGGGTGCCCTCGGTATGCGCGGCGCGGCCCGCATGGGGTCCGGTGGCCTTGGCGCGGGCATGCGCGGCATGACCGGTGGCCTGGGTGGCGCGGGCGCCTCCGCCTTGAAGGTCGGGTCCTACTCCGGGTCGGGTTTTGGCTCCTACAATCCTCCTCCGGGTGCGAACGGCCTGGCCGGTTCCGGGGCGGGCGCGTCGGGCGCGACGGGCGTTGCCGGTTCCACCGGGGCGAACGGTGGCGCGGCTGGTACCGCCGGTGCCGCGGGCAAGGGTGGCTCGGGTTCGGGCTTTATGGGTGCGGGCGCGGGTGCCGGTGCGGGCGCGGGTAAGCAGGACAAGAAGGGTCGCAAGCGTCAGTACGTCGCCTTCAAGTTCGAGGACGACGAGGACGATCTGCCCGTCGGCTACGTCAACCCCATGTCCCAGACCTACGGGTCTGACACGACCATCACCCCGGCCAAGCGCACGGACGACGGATGGGATCCGCGCCAATGGTGAGCTTGTCTTTTCACGCCGTGCCCCGTTCTCCCTTCTCGTTCGTGGTTAGGGCGGGGCGCGCCGCGCGCGCCCTGACCACCATCGCCTCCGCCCTGGCCCTAGCCGCTGGCGCCCTCACCCTGGCACCCGCCCCGGCCCACGCGGATGGCGCGGTGCCCTCACAGGAGTACTTCTCCTACTACCACTTCGACACCGCACGCGCGAAAGGATACACCGGTAAGGGTGTCACGATTGCCGTCATCGACGGTCCGGTCGATACGAGTAACCCGGCCCTCAAGGGGGCGAACATCACTGATAAGAGCCGCTGCACCATCCAAGACTCACCTGAGGGGATCCGCCATGGTACTGACATGGCGATCATCCTGGTCTCCCCCATCACGGGCGTGGCACCCGACGCAACCCTGTACACCTACCAGGCCTCCACCGCTGGGACAATATCGAACGGCTCATGCGACTCCAAACGGGGCCGGCTCAACACCGTTTCCGCTCTCATTAACCAGGCCGTCGAAGACGGCGCCCAATTCATTTCGGTCTCCCAAAGCGTCTCCGAAGTTTCCTTCGAGCTCAAATGGGCCATCACCAACGCGATCACCAAGGGCGTCATCATCGTCGCCGCGGCCGGAAACGAGGCACTCCCAGACAACACCACATATCTGGGCAGGTACTCCGGTGTCGTCGGCGTGTCCGCCATCAACAGTGACGGCACCTTCGCCTCCTATTCCAACTGGGCCGATGGTATGGTCACCGCCGCCTTCGGCGGACCATACACCACGTACGACGTGAACACAGGGGAGCCGGTCACCGTTCAAGGCACCTCCATATCCACCCCACTCGTGGCCGGCATGTTGGCCCTCGCGCGCCAAAAGTGGCCCGACGCCACTGCCAACCAGATCCTCCAGCTCCTGGTCCACACCGGCCTGAACCCCAACCACGACTGGAATGAGTACACGGGCTACGGCGCCATCGATGGTGGTGCACTGGTCAACACAGATCCCTCGCAGTACCCCGACGAGAACCCCATCATCCAAAAGGGCTATGGTTCTGAGCCCACCGCGCAGGAGGTTCAGGACTACATCGACGGAGTCGCAGGATCCTTACAGATAGCCTCCTTCCCCGATACCTACGTCTACCGCGGAGCTGACGAAGCACCCCTCCACCTCCGCGGGGCCCAAACCGTCCACCTGGGAACCAGCCCCCGCTACCACCGGAAGTGACCATGACACTCGCGCGAACCACCGCGCACCCCGCGCCCCGTTCTCCCTTCTCGTTCGTGGGGAGGGCGGGGCGCGCCGCATCACCCACTACTTCTTCTTACGCTTCGTCTTCTGCGTCGTCTGTTGCGTCGACTTCTTGTGGTAACGCGGACTCGTCCCCAGGTGCGTCGGGTACGTGCTGTCGCGGCTGACGACGAGGCGTTCATCGAGGCCCCGGTACTGGTAGGAGTTATCGTTCAGGATGACGCGCGGATCCACGACGCCGTCCTTGTAGTCCTGCACGTCCTGGCGGCTCGGCACCGTGTTCTCGCCCTTGTCCATGAAGGGATTCTCATCCGGGAAGGACATCGGAGAAGTCGTGAGCAACGCGTACACGTCAAGCGCGCCATAGCCGGTGTACGGGTTCCACTGGCCACCGTTTCCGCCCACGCCGGTACGCGCCAGGCCCTGCATGATCTGATTACCGCTCGCACCTGGCCAGCGCTCCATCGACAGCGCCAGCGAACCCGCGACGAGGGGTGCCGCAAAAGAAGTCCCCCACCAATAACCGCGCTCCTGCGACACGCCGGAGCGCACGTACGGGCGCGCCAGGGCCGCCGTCGACACGGGGCTCCCCCAGTTCGAATAGTCCGTGATAACGCCGTTGCGCTCGATCGCGGCCACGCCCACGACGCCACCCCACGCGGGCAGCCAGTCCTTCGAATCGCGGGTCGAATCGTTGCCGACACTGGCAACCACCGGGACTTCTTGCGCAACCGCTCGCGCCAGAGCCCAGCGCATACCCTCGTAAGTACTGGGGTAACTCGCTGACGTCGTGATCACGTCCACACCGTCGTTCAGCGCAGTCTCAATAAGAACCGAGAGGTCGGAATAGCCTCGCAAAAACTCGCCAATCGCACAGTCGGACCCAGTCCAATCGCCCGCAAAGGACAGCACGTATGCACGCAGCGTCGCGCCCGGCGCAATCCCGAACTGGGGCGAGACAATCTCTTGGGCAATGACCGTCCCGTGGTCCCAATACTTATCCTGAGAATTAACCTGGCAGGGACGGTAGATGTCGATGTCGGCGCCCGCCAACTCGGGAATGCCCGTGTTCACCGGCCCATCGATGAGGCCAATCGTCTTGCCCTTACCCGTAATCCCCGAGTTCCGTATCGTGTCCAGGTAGTAGTAGGAGTAGAAAGGCTCCTCATTCGCTCCGATCGCACTATCAGCAGAGGCCGGAGCCGCGGGAACCACCAGAGCCGTGAGCATGAGCGCCCCGGCCACACCGACACCTGTGCCACGCCGCGCGACGCGACCGAACACATGCTTCATCACTATTCCTTTCGCCACGCACCCCGGCGGCGCGCAACACGTCAGTCTACCATCCGGTCATGCGCGCGAGCATGAAGATCCAACTGCCCCGCCACCGTTCCTCACGGCACCGTGACACACTGGGTGACGGGTGCCGATTCGCGGCCCGTGGCCTCCACGACGACGCTCACCGTCAGACAGTTCTCACCGCTGACCGCTGTCGTCGTCAGACTGTTGCGACGCATCGTCTCAGCGACCACGGCCTCGCCAGGGCGTGTCAGCAGATACTTAAAAGCCAACTCCGCGGCCTGGTACTGCCCCTGCTGGGGAATATCCCAGCCCCACCGGATCTCTTTCCCATTCGGCGTCGCGGTGAGCCCCGTGACCGCCTGCGGAGGAGCCACGCTCGTATCCGTCCCCTGGCTGGCGCCGCTCAGGGACCCGCCCGTCGCCTCGGCGCTCGGCGTTGCCCCGCCGCTACCGCCGCCCAGGTGAACGCTGTGCCCGCCGCCGGTCAGCATCGCGACCACCAGGCCCGCGGTCGCCAGCACCATGACGAGCGCAAGAACCGGCAGCACCCACGCGGGACGCTTCGACTCCCCCTCGACCAAGCCGGTCCTGCCCGTCGTCGAGTTGCCCGCCCAGGCCTCGTTCGACGAGGGCTGTGCACCATCCGCGAAACTACCGCGCCGGGTGCGCGTACGCTCCGCATCGAGGGCCACCGGGGAGGGCGCGGACAGCGCCGAGGCGGGCGCACTCGAAGAAGCGACGACGCTCAGCTTCATCTCCGTGACCGGGCGATGCATCTCGCGCTCGATCGTCTGCAACGCGTAGCCGAGGGCCGCCGCCGAACCGAAACGCTGCTCAGGATCCAGACTCATCGCGCGGCGAACGATAGCCGTCACCGCCTCGGGCACGCCCGGACGGTCGATGCGCGACACACGGCCACGGGCCACGCGCTGGGCCACTGCCTGAGCAGAGTTATCCCCGTCAACCACCTCAAAGGGCGAACGACCCATCAGCAGCGTCCACAGGGTCGCACCCAGCGCCCACACGTCCTGCGTCGGGTGAGCGCGAGCCGTACCCGCGATCTGCTCCGGGGGCGCCCACATCACCGAGAACCCGTCACGACCCCCGCGCGGATCCGTCCCCACCGGCTCCGAGACACCAAAATCCGTGAGCACCGGTGACCCATACGCGTTAATCATGATGTTGCTGGGCTTAATGTCGCGGTGCACGTAGCCCGCGCGATGCAGCATCTCCGCGCCACCGCACATGCGGATGATCATGGACAGGGCGCGGTCCGTCGCCATCGGATTTGCGCGTACCTGGTCGAGGATGTTCGCGACGGGGCAATACTCCATCACCAGGTACGGGCGACCGTCCGGCATGCGGCCCGCCCCGTAGAGCTGGGCGACAGCCGGGTGACCCGACACGAGAGCCATCACGTCCGCCTCGCGGGCAATACCGGCCTCGCCGTCCGCCCCACGATCACGCCGGGCAACCTTCACGGCCACCTCTCGGCTGGGCAGCTCCTGGCGGCACAGGAACACGTCCGCGAAACCACCCGACCCCAGCGGCCGGATCCACTGGTATCCCGGCAGCACCGGGATCATCCCGACGCGAGCGCCGCTCTCCATCAGCGTGTTCCTTTCCTACGACCCATACGCCCCGTCAACGGCCGACGCTTCACCCCAGATGCGGCGGCCGCCTGGCGGCGCGCACGGCGGCGCCAGCGCAACGACTTCAGCGACAGCGCATAACGCAGCCGCGCGAACGGGGAGACCGAGGCCGCCCACTCGCGGCGCAGCTCATCCACGTCCTCCCACGCCTGCTTCGCATCCTCAGGGCGTGCGCCGCCCGCGGCAAAGTCCGCGACATCCGCGCGACGCGCCACGGTGACCGGGCGGGGAACCGTGCCCGAGAACAGCGACCAGCCGGGCACGCGCACGTCGCTAGCCGAGGCCTTGGCGGGCTTGCGGGACTTCGCCGCCCCCGCCTCGTCGTCCTCAGATTTGTCAGGCGTCCACTGCGAAGCCAACGCCCACGCGACCTCCTGACGGGTCAGGTGCGGCTCCACCACGAGGCCTGAATCGATCGCCGTATCCACCAGCTCATCCCACGAACCGCGCACCGACTCGGCGGCCTGCGCGCCGCGGCGGGCCTTGCGGCGGCGAGACTTCGCTAGCAGCACCGCCAGAACCGGACCGACCAGCAAGAACAGGAACACGGACACCGTCCCGATAGCCATCCACGGGATGTGCAGGCCGTTCGGATCGTGCGGGTCCGTCGCCTGGTCGCGGGTGGCCGGAGGCAGCTCGACCGGCTGTTCCGGGGGTTCCGGCGGCTGCAAAACCTGCGGCTTGGGCACAGACTTCGGCTTGTTCACCTGCGTCGTGGGCTGCTGATCGCGCGGAGGCGTCGGGTCGAAGGTCGCCCAGCCCACGCCGGGGAACTCGACCTCGACCCACGCGTGCATGTCCGAGCCCGTCAGGTCGACACCGCCCGACGTCCCCTCACGGTAGGCACCCATGACGACGCGGGCGTTAATCCCCTGCGAGTGCAGCATGAGCGCCATGAGCGTCGCGTACTGCTCGTCGTCGCCCACCAGCGCCTCGGCGCTGATCATGCGCTCAATACGATCCTGGGAGGAACCGGGGCGCGAGTTAATCGTGTCGTCGTTCGAGTAAAAGCCGTCCGTGTGCAGGTAGCTCTCGATGGCGCGGGCCTTTTCCAGGTCCGAGCGCGCGCTCGTCGTGTGCTCCGATGCCAGGGAATCCACATCCTTGGGCACATTTGTGTCCGTGCCCGTGTAGCGGGCCGCATCCACGCTGGCAAACTCCGAATCCTCGTGATCGCGCGGCATCGTCGTGCTCAGCGAATAGTTGAACTGGCCCGTCGGCCCCGTCGTCAGGGCGGTCTCCGCCCACAGGTCGTAGTTCAAGCCCTTCTGCTGCTCGGCAGCGCCCGGGTCGGAAGGCTCAAAACGCAGCACCGATACCTCGCCAAACGTCGGCACCCACGGGCCCAAGAGCTGCGAGGTAGACACCGAAGCCTGCTCTCCCGCCGTTTCGGCGCTGCGTCCCGGGATCGTGGACCCGACGCGGCGGTACCCAGCGGTACCATCAGCGTTGTTCGTCACACCCATGCCGAACGTCGTTCCGTCGTACACCTCCATCGCGCCCAGGCGCACGCGCGCCCCCTTGGGCAGATTGGACACGCGGATCAGGGATTCGTCCTCCAGATCCTTGTTGTAGTGGCGGTAACTGGACAGCGGAGAGGGATACTCGCGCGCATCCACGGGCGGTTCCACGACGTCACGGCCCACAACGCGATCCGAGGCCGTGGGGCCCAGCAGGGATTCCGCGGGGAGGGCGGCCGCGACCATCACGCCCACCATCAGGGCACCCATGCCCACGCGCCACCACACGTGCACGACCTGACGCGACGAGCCACCCATCGTCGTGGATGCAGTGGTCGACAACGCGGACATGCCGATCACGATGTCGGCGCCCATGCGGGCACGGCCAATCGCCGACGCCCACGCCCACCACACGATCAGGCCAACCCACCACGCGATAACGAGGAGGGACGAGGGCGCCTCGTGCGTGGGCCCCCACACGATCGCAATCACTCCGGCGAGAATCAGCGGCAGGGACCCCCACATGGGACGCCCGTACCGTACCGTGACGACCCCCGCCGCAACCGAGCACACGAGGCACGTCATCCACGGGACCATCGCCGGACCAACATAGGAACCGGCAGGAGGCGTCAGCGTCAGAAGATCCTTCCAGGCCTCGACCGAACCGATCACCAGCGTCTGGAGAGTGCGCGACGTGGGAACCACGACCCACCGGGTCGTGTCTCGCAGGGCTGCCGCCCCGCCCAACAGGAAGTGAGCCGCGACGACGGAAGCCACAATCGACAGCAGGTCCCAACGCAACTTCGCCGCCGCCCACGCGAGAGCGAGGCCGGTCGCCACGCCTGAAAGCGCCGCGATCACACCCTGACCGCCACCAAAGACGGACTCGAACTGTACCACCGGGCCAGTGAACAGAACGGCAAGAATCAGGAGGGACCACGCGGGCATGGCGGCGCGGTGCACCGAGCCACCCATGGTGGTTTCCTGGGCAGCGGGGCGGCGGGAGAGACGCGGCGGAGGAGCCGGACGCGAGGCGTTGCGAGCAGGAGTACTCACGCGTTCACCCCCCGCGACACGAGCATCGGCAGGTCCTCAAGGGAGGGGCAATCGATGATGACGCCGCGTGTGATCTTGCGTCGGCGCCTCGCCCGTCCCGGGACCACGCGAATGACGGACACGACCACGTCAACTGGCGCGATATTCGCCAGGCGGGCCGCTTCCTCGTCATCCACGGACTCACTCACCACGATCGACAGGACCGAAATCCCGCCACGCTCCATGATGCAGCGACGGACGATACCCGCGAAGTCGGGACGCGTCGAGGTCTCCATCTCGGACAGCGCATCCAGCATCGCCATGGGCGTTCCCGTCGGAATCCACTCGTCCGCAGTGTGCATCGACACCGTGCGCGCCTCACCCGACCCTGCGATCGCCAGCGACGCCGCGACCGACACGGCTGTCTCGAAGGAACGCCGATCCCATGCGTCCATGCGCGTGTCGAGGAGCACCATGTGGTGGGAACGGTGAGTCTCCTCGAACTGGCGTACGATCAGGCGGCCCAGGCGCGCCGTCGAAGGCCAGTGCACCGCGCGCCGGTCGTCGCCCGGCTCATAATCACGCAGTGCGTGGAAGGACACGTCCGAACTGGTCAGCTTCTCGCTGGCCACGCCTTCGACATCCATCTGCATACCCGTCGCGTCAAACGAGAAGCGCACCGTCGGCGGATGCACGTGCACCAGGATCGGCTCGTCCCACGAGCGCACGCGGCGCAGCAGGCCCAGGCCATCCATACGCACGGTGCGCGCCGGGCCCACGTTGATCACGCCTCGGCGCTTCGTCATCACCGAAAATGCCTCGTTCCACGTGCTGTTCGCGCTGATCGGAGGTACCAGGAACTCGCCACTGCCTCGTCCGATCGTGACCTCCACGATCGTCGAACCCGAGCGGTGCCCGGACTCGTTGACCACGCGGATGCGCCCCACCGCCACCTGACCGGCAACGATGCGATCATTCTTCATGCGCAAGGACACCGACAGCGGCGACGGGGACGCGACCGAGGCGACCGCGACCACGAGGGCCACCAGGCCCATCACGGCAACGATGAAGCCCTCCAGCCATCCGAAGGCCACCGCAGCGACGCCACCCGCGGCCGTTACCGCGATCACCGCCCACCCGACCGGCGTGAGCGCGCCCAGCCAACGAGCCGCCGCGTCGTAACCGGGCAGGGCCCGCACGCGTTCGCCCAGGGCACGCCACGCGCCGTTGAGAAGCCGACGTAGTTTCTTCACGCGAACATCACTCCGGACGGCATTCGCCGACAATACGCACGGCCTGCGCGAACGTCGCCTCGGAATCCGCCCGCGTTGCGATCTGCGACGCAATGGGACCGGCACGACCAATAGTCACCTCTTCGGTCCAACCGTCCACATCCGAACGGATCGTACACTTGTGAGCAAGCGACGTGTCAGCCCAACCCGGAGCACTGAGCGTAAAGGTGTGGCATCCACCCGGGAGCTTGTGCTTCTCGAGTCCCTGGCAGGCCTCCGTCCACGTCAAGTTCACGTCGAGCTTCGTGGTTTCCGTCGGGCGCTGACTCATCACCGTCTCACCCACATCGTTGACCGCAACGACCGTGGCCTGGTATCTCGTGCCCTGGGCCAGATCCGAGAAGGTCGCCTCGGTGGCACCACGAGACAAGGGCTTCGTCTCGCCGTTACTCAGCGTCACGCGGATCTGCGTCACAGCGGGATTGGCCGCCACGGGGTCCCAACGCACCGTCAGGCTCGTCGCGTTGACGTTCGTGATCGACACTCCCACCTGCGACGGTGCGCCCGTCGCCTGGCCGACCGCCGGCACCGGCGGGGATGCCGTGGTTTCGTTCTTCAAGCCGACGCCCGTCTGGCAGAAGTAGAACGTCTGCGGCTGCCAACTGTTAACCGTCAGAGTGTCACCGTTCTCGACCTGCGTCCCAGCGGCACACGCTTCCCGGGAACTGGCATAACGCAGCGTCAGGCGCGACGCGTCGAAGCCTCGGCCCGGAACGCGTACCAGACCGTCCACGCGCACCTTGCCTTCTTCTCCGATACCGGACAGGGTCGGGGCAGAAATCGGCGCGGGGGTCGTCGCAATCGAAACGTACGTGGTGGCAGGTGCCGACGTATCCCCGTGCGAGTTCGACAGCGTCACCGATGCAGACACCTTACTGCCCGTCGGCACGCCCGACAGCGTGGCAGTACGAGCGTCAGACGAAACCTGCACTTCCACGCCATTGACCGAAACCGTGGCCAGGCCCCATCCCTTGCCATTGGGAGATTCCAGGCCCCACGTAACCTCAACCGTCGCCTCGTTCGGATCGCCCGCCGAGCCGGTTGCAACAGCGCTCACGCCGGTCGCTTGATCCGGCTTCCCGTGCGGGTAGCCCTCGGTCGGTGAGGACGCCCGAGACGGCGTCTCCGCATTATTCAGCGCCTGAACGGACACCGAGTACAGCTCACCGTTCTTCAATCCACCGATCCGGATCGAGTTCTCAGAGCCCGACACCGACTGCGAGATCGGCTGGCCACCCGACGGCAAATTAACGAACACCATGTACGTGTGGATCGCAGACCCCGAGTTGCTGGGCTTCACCCACGAGATATCGAGGGCACCATCGACACCCACAACCGTGGGCGCCGCCATCTGCTCGGGTGCCGCGTCGATCAGCACCTCGGCGGACGGCGCCGACGGATCCGAATCCCCGGCCTCATTGTGCGCGACGACCGTGAAGGAGTGCTTCACGCCGTTCTCCAGGCCCGTGACCTGGACGCCCGGATCGCGCGTCGTGAAGGTCCGACCGCTATTCCTATCGGTGATCGTGTAGCCCGTAATCGGGCCGCCGTTGGAGGCACCCGAGTCGAAGCGCACGAAGGCCGTGCCCGCGCCCATTGGCGTGACCGAGACGTTCTGGGGCGGTTCGGGACGGTCGACGACCTGGACGACAACGCGGCCCTGGACCACGCGATCCGGGTCGTTCGTCGCATCCATGACGCGGTACACGACGATCATGTCGCCATGGAAGCCTGTCTTGGGGGTCACCGACAGGACGTTGCCATTACCCGAAGCGGTTCCCTGGCCCACGTGCACCGACGCGTCCAGGACCACGAGCGGATCCGGGAACGGGTTCGTCGTGTACTCCGACAGCTTCACGTCCACCGTCTGGGCGGCCTTCGCCTTGATGCGAGCCTCCGTCGTCGTCACGAGGGGCTTGGAGGACTTCACGATCGTCACCGGAATGTCGGCGTTGACCGCGCCCGAGCCGTCGTCGACGCTGACAGTAATCGCGCCGACCGGGCCCTTGGACTGGTCCTTCTTGCCGGACACGGTCAGGTTGTAGCCGTCCAGGGACACGTCCACGCCGCCGGGGGCCTTCACCACGGCGTAGGAGAAGCTGTTCTTGGCCTGGTCGTCCGGGTCGTCCACCATCTGCGTGAGATCGACCGTCACGGACTCTCCCTGGCCCACGAGGATCGGGGTCGGGGTCAGGCGCGGCGGCAGATTCCTGGCCGGCTTGATCGTCACCGGGATCGTCAGCGTCGAGGACAGGGCCGAGGCGTCGTCCGAGGCGCCGTCACGCACCGTGAAGGACACCGAGGCCTTGCCCGAGGCCGTGTCGGGAGCACTCACCACGAGGTGCGTCGGGTCCTGCAGGGACACCGAATCCAGGCCGCCATTGAACTTCACCGAGGCCGCGTCCGTAATGATCGGGGAACGCGAATGATCGCGCACGAGCACGTAGTCGCCGATATCAAGGGTCACCGACGAACCCGCGCGGATCGCCACCGGAATACGCGTCATATCCAGGCGCGGAGCCAGCAGGTCGGTACCCGGAACGGTCACGACCGCGCTCGCGCTCAGGCCGTCGGGATCCGTCACCGTGTAGACGACGAGGCGACGACGCGCATCCGGGGAAATTGACAGGTTCTGCCCCGACACGCTCACGCCCGAGCCCTGCGCCGACACCGTCAGCGCAGCCGTCGTCCCATCCGGGTCCTCGTCATTGACGAGGACGGGAACGCTCACGGGCTTCGAATCGGCGGGGAGGTCCGCGACAGACACGACGTCATCGCGGGCAATCGGGGCGCGCAGCGGCGCATCAGCATCCACCGTCACCGTCAACTGCCCTTGCGCGCGTCCGCCTCGTCCATCCTGAATCTGGTAGGCGACGACGAACACGCCATCGGCTGCGGGAGCCTTGACCGTCACCGCATCCTGCGCCACGGTGACGGTAGCTGCGGGATCCGACACCGACACGGTCGCGGGGTCCGTATCGACCGACAGGGCATCGCCATCCGCGTCCAAGTCGTTGCTCAGGACGTTGACACTCACCTCGCGTCCCGGTCGAATCGTCACCGAGTCAGGCACAGCCGTCGGGTTGTGGTTCTGCGATCCCGGGGGCGCAATACCAACGCGCACGCGGGCGCGCCCCTGCACGCCGAGGCGGTCCTCGACAATGTAGGAGAACGTGTCCGTACCGGTCGCATTGTCGGAGGGCGTGTACTCCAGCCACTCCGTCCCCAGCACGACGCTACCCTTGGCTGGCGGCTGGTCGATGCCCACCAGAGCGACCGAGTCGCCGTCTGGATCGATGCCCGTCAGGGGCACCGGGATGCGCGCCATCTGCCCCTGCACGGCCCAGGCGCTCAGCGCCTTGGGCACGGGCGCGCTGTTCGCAGCGGAGGAGGCAATGACCTCGAACGTGACGGTCGACGTCGAGCGGTTACCCACCGAGTCGACGGCCGTGTACGCCACGCGCACCACGCCGGCCTCGGAGCCGGCGGCCAGGCGCACCTGGTTGCCCGTCACGAAAACCGTGCCCAGCTCGGCGCCGGTCATGACCTGCACGTCGGGGTCCAGGCTCAGCGTCAGACCGATCGGCGAGCGGTCGTTCGACAGGACGCTCACCGAGCCGATGTCGTCGGCGCGCACCTTCGCCGTGTCCGGCGTGGTCTCAGGCGGGGTCTCGTCGCTCTGCGCATCCGTCGGGATGACGCTCACCTGAGCAGTCGCGGAACCCGCGCCGTTGGAGACCGTGTAGGTAAAGGTCGTGACATCGTTGAGGCCGCCCGGCGACGTGATGCGCAGCAGGTGGCGCTCGATGAGCGTGACCTCAAGACCCGAGTTCGCGGGCACGTCGATCGACTGAACGACGAGGACGCCGCCCGACGGGTCCGTATCGTTGGCCAGCGGCGCGATCAGCGAGGCGCCGCCCGAGGGCAGGACCGCCAGGTCGTCCTCGGCGATCGGCAGAGCGTTCGTGTCATCGTCGACCACGTCGACGCGGATGACGCCGACCGTCGTCGACGGGCCGTCGGAGACCGTGTAGGTAAACTGGAAGGATCCCGGCACCGAGCCCGTAAACGTCAGCGTGCCGCGCGAGAGGTCGGCGCTCACAGACGTACCCGCCGGGGGCGTGCCCGCCGCCACGAGGGACAGGGCGTCGCCGTTGGGATCCGTGTCGTTGGCGATCGGGTCGATGGTCAGCGGCTCAGCGACGCGCGCCACGTAAAAGTCCGCGCGCGCGATGGGCGGCACGTTGCCGTTCTCCTGCACGCTCACCTGCAGCTCGCCGGTGGTCTCCGCGTGCCCATCTGACATGGTGACGGCGATCGCCTTGACGCCCGCGCCCGAGCCCAAGTCACGGATCTGGACCGTGCCGTCCTCGGAGAACTGCACGGCCATGCCGTCGGGAGCCGTCGCCGACTTCAGGTAGAACTGGTCTCCATCGGGATCAATCCAGTCCGACAGCAGGTTGTACTCGACCTGCGCGTTCGCACCCACCTTGATGACCGGGTGCTTGAGCTGACGCGGACCCTCGTTCTGGCTCCACGGGTGGATCGTCAGCGTCACGGTCGCCGTCGCGCCCGCCAGGCCATCCGAGGCCTCGTATGTGAAGGACGTCGACCCGCTCGTCATGTTCTCGGGGACGTCCGTGATCTGCAGGGCTCGGCCGCCCCTCGTGCGCATGATCGAGCCGAACTCGGGGTTGGTGACCGCACGCGCCGTCAGCACGTCGCCGTCGTCGTCGGAGTCGTTGTCGAGGACGGGCAGCAGCGTCGAGCGGCCCGGGCGGATGCCGAAGTCATCGTCGACGGCCTCGGGCGGCGTGTTCTTGTCCTTGTGCTCCGGCTCGGAGACCTGCTCGCGATCGTCGGGGGTCGGAGTGTCCTCTTCCTCCTGCTCCTCGGTGGGGATCTGATCCCAGTTGTCGACGACAACCATGTTCTTGTCCGGCAGCCACAGCGTGCCCGTCGACACGTCATTGAGGACGATGCGCGTGCGGTTCGTCCGGAAAACGGCGGACGTGGCCTCGGCGAGCGTGGGCACCGTCTGCGCCTGATTACGCGTCGAATCCGTGCAGGTGCGCACGAAGGCGCCCGAACCCGCCCACGCACCGTAGGAGCAGCCGCCGTGGAAAACCGGGGGTGCGGGCGTGCCCTTCTGACCGCCGTCCGAGGCCGGCTGGCGGTCCACCGACTTGCCGTTCAGGGAGACGGCCACGAGCTCGGCATCGGTGGCCAGCAGGACGGAGGACGCATCGTCGCCGGGGGCCTGCAGGACCGCGCCGGTCACGTGCTCCTCGGCGAGGTCGCGTACCTTGCCACCGGGCAACACCAGCTTGTTACCGGCCTGGTCGTAGATGACGGGCTTGTCACCGACCGCGGTGATCGTCGGTGTTCCTGCCGGGGTGAAATCCTTGATCTCCGTGGTCTTTGCGCGCCAAGCCTGGCCTTCTCGCATGAGCGTGACCAGCTTGGAGGACCCGGGAGAGTATGCGAAGACCGTCCCCGTGTTCGACACCGCGACGACCCCGTCGCTCAGGTCGTTCGCGATTGCATCCTCGCGCACGAGCGACATGGAAGCCGGTTCGTTGGCGTCACCAACCCACAGCAGGCCCTCGTTGGGGTCGAGGACGGCCAACACGGACCCGCCCTGGACCTGGACCGCGTTCTCGGGCAGCGTGATCGCCTGGCCCAGCGAGAAAGACGTGGAGCGCACGGGGGTAACCGTACGGCCCACTGTTTCCCCCAGCGTCACGTCGCCGCCGGCCTGCCCGATGTCGAAGGACGCAGACTTGACCGAGACCGTGCCGTCGAGCATGAGCGCGTCGTAGTTGAGGTGGCCCAGGAGCTTACGATCCTGGTTCGTCACCCAAATGCCACCGTCATCGACGCTGACCTGGGTGACCTCGACGCCGCGGTAGACCACCGCGAGGACGCACAGCATCGCGGACACCAGCAGGACGGCGATTGCGGGCATCCGCTTCGACCAGGTGTTTCGCGTTCGACGCGCCTTGTTCATGTGGCTTCCTCAGTCTCAATGTGTGCACTGTTGTGGAGCGGTATCTGTATCCGTGTGGCCATGGTGAGCCATTCCAAGGATACACACCGACCAACCCTATGGATAAACGCCCGCGACAACAACAGGTACTGAATAAGTTCAAACGCCTGGTGACTCGTTCACGCCGCGTTCCCGCGCTTGCCGGGCGCACGAGAACCTGACCACAGCGACGTATTTGGATGTTCTCTCGCGCCACGAGGCCGGAGCCGGGCCTTTCCCTCAACCAACCCTCCGCGCTCGGCTCGTGTCGTTGCGCCCCCTCGGCGCGCACACCTGCGGCGCGCCTCGCGCGCGCGGACCGCAGATGAGGGTGGGTCGGGTTACGGTGAGTGCATGGCGAAAGAGAAGATCACGTACCGCTGCTCCGACTGCGGATGGACCTCCCCCAAGTGGGTGGGCCAGTGCCGCGAGTGCGGGGCGTGGGGCACGGTCGACCAGGCCGGCGAGGTCACCGGGGGCGCGCGCACGGCGGCCGCCACCCCACGGCGTCCCGCGCTGCCTATCGGCGAGGTCGACGGGGAGCGGGCCTCGTCGCGGTTGACGGGCGTGGGCGAGCTGGACCGCGTCCTCGGCGGCGGCATCGTGCCCGGTGCCGTGATTCTCCTGGCGGGTGAGCCCGGCGTCGGCAAGTCGACACTGCTCCTGGACGTGGCCGCGAAGGCCGCGCGTGCGGCGGCTGCGGGCGGGCGCGGACCCGTCCTCTACGTGACGGGCGAGGAGTCGGCGGCCCAGGTGCGCGGGCGTGCGGAGCGCATCGGCGCGCTCGAGCCGAACCTCCTCATCGCGGATGAGACGGAGCTCGGCGTCATCCTCGGCCACGTCGAGGCTTCGCACCCCTCCCTGCTGATCGTCGACTCCGTGCAGACCATCTCCTCCTCCCAGGTCGAGGGCGGGGCAGGCGGCGTCGCGCAGGTGCGCGCGGTCGCGGCCTCGCTGATCCGCGTCGCCAAGGAGTCCGACCTGCCCACCCTGCTCGTCGGCCACGTGACAAAGGACGGTGGGATCGCGGGCCCGCGCGTCCTCGAGCATCTCGTGGACGTCGTCTGCCAGTTTGAGGGCGACCGCCATTCGCGTCTGCGTCTGCTGCGCGCGGTGAAAAACCGTTACGGCCCCACGGACGAGGTCGGTTGCTTCGAGCTGACGGACTCGGGAATCTACGGCCTCGCTGACCCCTCCGGGCTCTTCCTGTCGCGCACGACACGCGGCGTGCCCGGCACGTGCGCGACCGTCTCCCTGGAGGGGCGCCGCCCGCTGCCCACGGAGATCCAGTCGCTCGTCGCCCCTTCCTCGGGCGGCTCGCCGCGGCGCACGACGTCGGGCGTGGACCACGCGCGTGTCGCCATGATCCTGGCGGTCCTGCAGGCCCGCATCGGCGCGGACACGTCGGGGGCGGACGTCTACGTCTCCACGGTCGGTGGGGCCCGCACGGTCGAGCCGGCGATCGACCTCGCGATGGCCATCTCGATCATATCCTCGCTCAAGGGCGTTCCCCCACGCGCCGACCTTGTGGCGGTCGGAGAGATCTCCCTGACGGGCGAGGTCCGGGCGTGCACGGGCACTCAACGTCGCCTCGCCGAGGCCGCACGCCTGGGCTTCTCCTCGGCGATCGTTCCCGCTCAGGGCAGCGAGGATCTCGCGGGCGTCGACGGCATCACCGTCTTTACTGTGTCGGATCTGGCGACGGCTATTCGTGTCGCTGTCCCGGCAGACTCGCAATAATAGGTATCACACCTACTCTTCTGGGAGGGAATCACATTGACGTCCGATGCAGCGATCCTTCGTGAGGCACTGCGCGCAGTCGCGCCCGGTACGCCATTGCGAGAAGGACTGGAACGAATCCAGCGCTCCCACACGGGCGCCCTCATCGTCCTGGGATATACGCCCGAGGTGCAGGCCATCTGCTCGGGCGGCTTCGACCTCGACGTCGCTTTCACGGCCGCGCGTCTGCGTGAGCTGTGCAAGATGGACGGTGCCGTCATCATCGATCCCGACCTGTGGCGCATCCGCAAGGCCAACGTGCAGCTCTTCCCGGACCCCACGATTCCCACTGACGAGTCCGGCATGCGCCACCGCACCGCGCAGCGCACCGCCCGTCAGACCCACCTGCCGGTCCTGTCCCTGTCAGCGTCGATGCGCATGATCTCCATCTACGTGGGCACCGAGCACCGCCTGGTGGAGGAGCCCGAGGCCCTGCTTTCGCGCGCCAACCTGGCGGTGGATACACTCGACCGCTACAGTCAGCGCCTCGACGAGGTCCTACAGACCCTCACCATCCTCGAGATGCGCGACAGCGCGACCGTGCGCGACGTCGCCACCGTCATGCAGCGCATGGAGATGATCCGCCGCATCACCTCCGAAATCACGGAATACCTGGAGGAGCTCGGCTCCGAGGGGCGCCTGCTGGCCCTGCAAGTCGAGGACCTCGTGCGCGGCTCCGCGTCCGAGCGGGCCCTCGTCATGCGCGACTACATCCGCGACCCCGACGACGTCGTCCGCGTTGAGGCCGAACTGTCCTCCCTCGGGTCGGAGCACATCGTGGACCTCACCGCGATCGCGAACATCCTCGGGCTGGACGTGTACGAGGTCGCTGACCTGGACCGCGAGATCACGCCGCGCGGCGTGCGTGCCCTCTCCCTGGTCCCACACCTGTCGTGGGGAGCCATCAAGGAGGTTTCCGCGCACATCACGACGCTGCCGGCACTGCGCGCCGCCACCACCGAGGAGCTGGAAGCCATCGAGGGCATCGGCCCCTACCGCGCCAAGCTCATCACCGAGAACCTGGCGCACCAGGCGCAGGCGGTCAGCTCCGGCCTGGTCGGCTGGTAGACCCTAGCGGCCCGGCTGCGGGCCGGACTGAGCTCCCGACTGCGGGGCGGGCGCGGGAGTCACATCGACGACGGTCGAACCGACCTCGCGCGCACCCATGGTGACCGCGACCTTGTAGGTACCGGCGGACGCGGCGCTCGCCCCTCCCGCCGGGGTCGTGCAGCCGTTCGTGTACACGTAGCCATCCCAGCGCAGGGCACCGGTCCACGTGGCGCCCGGGCGCAGCAGCAGGGTCGTCGACGACTGCTGGTCCTCACCGCACTTCGCCGAGTTGTAGACCTGCAGGTCACCCGTCGAAATCTGCAGCCCGAAGCGGGACAGGGACGTCGAGCAGGCGACGGAACCGCGGTTTTCGAGCGTGAGGGTCACGGGCATCGCCGACCCGGACGACGTCGCCGACGCCTTCGCCGTGGCCGTGATGTCGCGATCCAGGCAGGTGGGAATATCGATTGTCGTGCCGTCGGTGAGCAGGCCGTCAGCCGTGGCCTCCTGGCCGCCCTTGAGGGTGTAGCCGGACGCGTCCACCGCGCCGGACTGAACAGCGGATTGGGGGCTGGACTGCGGCGCGGGATCGGCGCTCACGGCTCCTACGATCGCGCGGATCCCAGCGACGATGCCCCACACGATAAGGGCGAGGATGAGGATGAGTCCGAGGCCCGTGATGATGCGCCGCGGCCACAGGTTGACGGGCGGACGGCTGCCGCCCGACGACTTCTTCTGACAGGGTGCCTTCGCGCTTGCGGAGCGCTGCGCCGGGCCAGCGCTCCCCTTTTTCGTCGATGCGGAGGCCTTCGCGGCGGCTGGACGAGCAGCGGAAACGCGGCTGCCGGCAGCGGCGCGGGACGCGCGATCGCCGCCGCGACCGGTAGCGCCTCCCGGCGCGCTACGCCTGGAGGTGGGTCGCCTGGGAGAATTCTTACGCTGGTCAGCCACGCATCCACGATACCGGGCGCGGGGCGCGGGGCGCGGCTAACGCTCGGGACGGGGGCGACTTTCACACGAGGCGGCCGCCTCAAGGCACTGCGCCGTGCGGGCGATCAGGCGGCCGCGCTGCGCTTGGAGGACGTCGATCCCTCGTCGTCGGGGTTGATGACGCACCAGCGTTCGATAACGACCGCGATGATCGTCCAGACGAGGCCGACGAGTCCGGACAGGCCCGACCCGATCGCGTTGGCCAGCATCACGGGCGCTTCGAGCTGCATGAGAGACACGGCCATGACGCCGATGAGAATGCCCGTCAGGCCGGAGCCGACGAGGGCGCTCGTGCGCGCGAAGACCGCGACGCGCATCGCGCCGATCGCGTCAATCCACGTGTCTTTGCCCGCGCGCAGGCGGCGCACCGCCAGGCCGGACCAGATGAGGCAGGCCGTGGCAATCGCGAAGATGACCGCGGGTCCAGGGGTGACGATCAACGGGGTGCCGCCCTGGCGCATGTGCGCGAGGAATCCGAGGAAGCTCAGGCCGGCAGCTACGAGGCCCACCGCCGCCACCCACACGATCGACACGGGTTTCATTAGCGCCTCTTGACGATCGGGATCGCTCCGGTCATCGTGGGCCGCACGACGACGCGACGCAGGATGCCGGTCTGGGTGGCCTCGTCCTCGGGGATAGGGCCGACGGGAGTGTTGTCGGGCAGTCCGGGGGCGAGGATCGTCGAGCGCCCGTCGGCGTGAACGGTGGCCTTAGGGGGCTCCTCGTCATGGCCGAGGCCGGAGCGGTCGTCGACGACGCGCACGTCGTGGGCGGAGCTGACGGAGAAGTTCCAGTCCGGCAGCGCGATCGAGGAACGCGTTTCCTCCCGCTTGGGCTCAAAGACGGGGACCCAGCGGGGTTTTTCTGTGCCGCTCGGCTTGTAGGTGCCCGTGCCGATCTTGCGGGTCATGCGCCCGGCCGCGGAATCCGCGGGCACGGAGGAGACCGGGTGCCAGGAGGGTCGCGACCGGGCGTGATCTGCACGGTGACGGCGTTCGCGCTGGGGCGGAGCCTCCTGAGAGAACGCTTCCTGGGCGGGCTCGTTTTCCCGGGCGGGCTCGTTTTCCTGTGAGGGGGCGGCGGGTACCTGCATGGCCGCCGCCTCGCCGGTCGGGGCAAAGCGCGACGCATCACCTGCCGACAGGGCTGTATCTGCCGCGTGCGGGGCCGCGGCCTCGGGCGACGGCGCACCAGCGGGAGCCGACACAGTCTGAGGAGCGGGCTGAATCGAGGCCTCGAGCACGTCAGAGAAGGGGGCGCCGGCCGCGTGCTCACCCGGGCGGGTCACGAGGTTGTCGACCTGGCTGATTTCGCCGGTCAGGGCCTCAATGAGCTCGCGCATGTCGGCGCTGGCCTGCTCGGCGCGCTGGGCCAAGAGCTGGTCCGAGTCGGCCATGACGGCCGTCGGATCTTCGAGCCAGTCGTCGACGGCGTCGACGATGCCCCCGCGGTCGGGGGTGTGGGCCAGCAGGTCGCACACGCGTCCCACGCCCTCGAGGATGGCGTCGGGGTCGCACAGGAGCCAGGGCGCCAGGACGAAGGAGCGTTCCTTGGCGCGCGGGTGCGGCAGGGTGAGGACCGGGTCGGAGGAGGCCAGACCCTCGATCTGGATGATGTCGATGTCGACGGTGCGCGCGCCCCAGCGTTCGTGGCGTTCGCGCCCCAGCTCGCGCTCGATGCGGCTGGTCTGAGCGAAGAGCTCGTCGGGGCTCGCGATCGCGGAGCCGACGACGACGGCGTTCCAATAGTCCGGCTGGGGGGCTTGTCCGGGCGCGAGCACCGGCTTCGTGCGCATGATCGGAGAGACGTCCTCGATCTGGAAGCCCTCCATGTAGGACAGGGCTTCGACCGTGTGCATGAGCGTGACGGGCACGTCCCCGAGGTTGCCGCCGATCGCCAGGACCACGCGACGCGAGCGCAGGTGCGCCGGACGGGAGGTGTCCTCCTCGCGCTGTGCCTCGGCGGCGCGGTCACCGCGGCGCGACGGGAGAGCCTCGCGGTGCTCCTGCTGCGCGGGGCTTGGCGCCTGAGCGCGGCCGTAGGCCTCGATCTCGCCGGTGAGGACCGAGCCGTCCTCGGCCTCGTAGATGCCCTTGAGGGACAGCGACAGCGGCATCGCGTCAGTCTCACCCGCGCGCACGGTCACCGACACGTCCGCGAAGGGGTGGTCGATGGGGGCGTCGGGCTTGTGGACGGTGACCTCGGTGCCGACGACGCCCTCGTGGCTCATGACGCGCGCGGCGATGGTCTCGGCGAGGGTTTCGATCAGGTCGACGGCGTTGCCGGTGAGGACCGCCATGGCCTCGTCGGCGATGTCCGCGTAGGAGACGGTGGCGGCGATGTCATCGGTAGCACCCGCGGTCTCGACCCACATGACGATGTCTGCGCTGAAGCGCTGGTCGCGGGCGCGCTCGAAGTCGTAGACGCCGTGATTGGCCATTGCCCCCAGTCCTTTGAGGGCGATGATGACGCGTCGGTTAGTCAACGTCGTTCTCCTTTCGGGCGATGGCTGCCACGGTGGCGGCTACGTCGTGGACCCGCACGGCCCACGCGCCTGATGCCGCGCAGTAGGCGGCGATGGCCGCACTGTCGGCGTCCACGTCGCCCCCGAGGGCCTTGACGAAACGCTTGCGAGACGCACCGACGAGGACGGGGTATCCGCCCTGCGCGAAGCGCGGCAGTTCACGCAGAACCTGCCAGCACTGGTCGCCCGTCAGCGAGAAGCCGAGGCCCGGGTCGATGACAATTTTATCAGCTGTCACACCAGCATCAATAGCGTCTTGAACCTGGGAACCCACGCGCTCAACGAGCGTACCCACGAGGTCCTCCCCGTAATCGAAGTGCTCCCCCGCCATACCCGGCAGCGCGCGATAGTGCTGAACGACGTACGCGCAGCCCGACTGTGCAACAGCAGCGTTCATCTGCGGATCCCAGCGCCCGCCGCTCACATCGTTAATGATCGCGGCACCGGCTCGCGCGGCCTCGCGGGCCGTCGCCGCGTGCAGCGTATCGACCGACACGACGACGCCATCGGCAGCCAAGGCCTCGACGACCGCGCCGATGCGCGCCCACTCCTCGTCCGCTCCGATACGCGTCGAATTCGGCCGCGTCGACTCCCCGCCCACGTCGATCAGATCCGCGCCCGCGGCCACCATCTCGCGCGCATGGCGCAGCGCGGCGGCCACATCCGCGTAGCGCCCCCCATCCGAGAAGGAATCGGGGGTGACGTTGAGGATACCCATGACCGCCGTGCGCCCAGCGGGCAGGGTCGCCCCGCCCGGCAGCGCCAGGGACGGGACCGGGAACGAGGCCGGGGCGGCGGGCAGGGGTAGGGCGCTCATGTCATCGGCTCCCAGACAAGACGAGGGCCATCATTTCGGCGCGGGTCGCCCCGTCGCTCATGATGCCGCGCAGCGCGCTGGTCACGGTCGACGAGCCGGGCTTGGAGATGCCGCGCATCGACATACACATGTGTTCGGCCTCGATGACGACGATGACGCCCTGCGGATTGAGGATTTCGTCGATCGCGTCGGCGACCTGGGCGGTCAGGCGTTCCTGGACCTGGGGGCGGCGCGCGTAGCCTTCGACGACGCGAGCCAGCTTGGACAGGCCCGTCACGACGCCGCCGCGCGGGATGTAGCCCACGTGGGCGCGGCCGTAGAAGGGCAGCAGGTGATGCTCACACAATGAGAAGAAGGTAATATCGCGGACCAGGACCAGCTCGTCGGTGCCCGCGTGGAACTGCGTGCGCAGGTGCTCGCGCGGGTCCTCGGTCAGGCCCTTGCACATCTCGCGCCAGGCGCGCGCCATGCGGTCGGGGGTACCGACCAGGCCCTCACGCTCGGGGTCCTCACCGATCGCAACGAGTAGGTCGTGCGACGCCTTCTCGACGCCTGCGGGATCGTAGGTCACTCCTGCTCCTCTTCCACGCCCGAGGCGCCGATGACGTCAGTCGGCGACACGTCGATTCCCTGCACGGGAACGGACGTCCACTCGTCCTCCGCCTTGATACCGACCGGGTGGCCCAAGACCACGCCCGGAACGGCCGCGTCGGACTGGTAGTTCCACACGGGACGCTCGGGGGCCTTGATGACGTCCTGGAAAATCTCACGCAACTGCGCCTCGTCGAGGGTCTCCTCCTCGAGCAGTCGGGAAGCCAGCGTGTCGAGAACACTGCGGTTTTCCGACAGGATGCGCCACGCCTCGCGCATCGCGTTGTCGAGGAGGCGACGCACCTCCTCGTCGATGATCGCGGCGGTCTCATCGGAGAAGGAACGCGGGGCCTCGCCGGATCCGTGCCCAAAGGCCTCGGTGTCGGCGTCGCCGAGCTTGACCATGCCGATGCGGTCGCTCATCCCGTAGTCGGTGACCATCGCGCGGGCCGTCTTCGTGGCCTGCTGAATGTCGTTCGCGGGGCCGGTCGACGGATCGCGGAACACGATCTCTTCGGCGACGCGACCACCCATGCCGTAGACCAGGTCGTCGAGGAGCTGGTTGCGGGTCTTGTTGAAGCGGTCCTCGGTGGGCATGACCATCGTGTAGCCCAGCGCGCGGCCGCGCGGCAGGATCGTCACCTTCGTCACCGGATCCGTGTAGTTCAGCGCGGCGGCGGCCAGGGCGTGGCCCGCCTCATGGTACGCGGTCACGGCCTTGTCGTGGTCGTTCATGACGCGAGTGCGCTTCTGCGGGCCCGCGATCACGCGGTCGATGGCCTCGTCAATGGCGCGCTCGTCGATGAACTGCATGTTCGAGCGGGCGGTGAGTAGCGCAGCCTCGTTCAGGACGTTCGCCAGGTCCGCGCCCGTGAAGCCGGGCGTGCGCTTGGCGATCTGACGCAGGTCCACCTGCGCGGTGAGCGGCTTGCCCTGCGCGTGGACCTTCAAGATGGCCTCGCGGCCCTTCAGGTCGGGAGCCTCGACGGCAATCTGACGGTCGAAACGTCCCGGGCGCAGCAGTGCGGGGTCGAGGATATCGGGGCGGTTGGTCGCCGCGATCAGGATGATGTTGGCGCGCTCATCGAAGCCGTCCATCTCCACGAGGAGCTGGTTGAGCGTCTGCTCGCGCTCGTCGTTGCCACCGCCGATGCCGCTGCCACGGTGGCGACCCACGGCGTCGATCTCGTCGACGAAGATGATGGCCGGCGCGTTCTTCTTCGCGCGCTCAAAAAGCTCGCGCACACGCGAGGCGCCCACGCCGACGTACAGCTCCATGAACTCCGAACCGGAGATCGAGAAGAAGGGGGCGTTCGCCTCACCGGCGACGGCCTTGGCGAGGAGGGTCTTACCGGTTCCGGGAGGGCCGTACAGCAGGACGCCGCGCGGGATGCGCGCACCCACCTTGTGGAACTTGTCCGGGGACGCCAGGAACTCGCGGATCTCCTCGAGCTCCTCCACGGCCTCGTCCTCACCGGCCACGTCCGCGAACGTGACGTCCGGACGCTCCTGGTTGAATTCCTTGGCGCGCGACTGAGTAAAGCCGCCCATCATGCGCGAACCCGACATGGAACGCATCACGAAATAGAACGCGCCCATGAGGATCAGCAGCGGAATCAGCAGCTGAATAATCGCGCCGAGGGCGCCGGACTGCGGGCGCACCGCGTTCCACCCCTTGGCGGGAGCCTTGTCAGCCACCGTGTCCAGGATGTCCTTGGTCTGCACGTAGGAGTACGTGAAGTACACGCGCTTACCCAGATCGACAGTCTTGTCGTCGCCGCCGGTGGACTGGTGGACGTAGTTCTCCGTGAGCGTCAGATTCACCTGCTGGGTGCCCTCGTTGAGGACCACCTGCTCCACCGTGTCACCCGAGATGAGCGCCAGGCCCTCCGAGGTCGTCACCGAGCGCGGTTGATTCGTCTGCCAGAGGAACCAGCCGCCTACCAGCAGCACGATGAGCGGAACCAGCACCCACCCCAAGCTGGGGCGTTTGTTCTTGATCTTCTCGTTCACGGGCATCCCTTACAGGTAGGCGTTCTCAGTTGGTGTAGACGTGCGGCCGCAGCGTGCCGACGAAGGGCATGTTGCGGTACTTCTCGGCGTAGTCCAGGCCGTAACCGACGACGAACTCGTCAGGAATATCGAAGCCCACGTAGGCGACGTCCACGTCGACCTTGGCGGCCTCCGGCTTACGCAGGGCGGTCGCGATCTTGACGGAGGCGGCACCGCGTCCGAGCAGGTTGGCCTGCAGCCAGGACAGGGTCAGGCCCGAATCGATGATGTCCTCGACGATCAGCACGTGGCGTCCGGCGACGTCCTGGTCAAGGTCCTTCAGGATGCGCACGACGCCCGAGGTCTTGGTACCCGACCCGTAGGAGGACACGGCCATCCAGTCCATCTCGAGGGGGGTGTGCAGCTTGCGCGACAGATCCGCCATCACCATGACGGCGCCGCGCAGAACGCCGACGAGCAGCAGGTCTTCACCCGCGTAGTCGCGGTCGATCTGCTCGGCCATGTCGGCGAGCCGACGGTCCATATCCTCGGCGGTGACCAGGATTTCCTTCAGGTCGTTTCCCATGTCGGTGGCGTCCACCGTGTCCTCTTTTCGTATCGATGCTACGCGAGCGATTCCACTATAAGCGTGCCATACAAACGCTCGCCTGTACCAGGAAGGATGAGATTCTCACTGTCAGCGCAACATCCTGTGATCGCGCAGTCGGTGCCGGGCCGCTCTGGGGGCGTCCCTCGCGGCTCATTTCCACCCTTTAAGGGCAGTCTCGTCCCGTCGGGTCGCCTCTCTCGCGCGCGACGAAGACGATGCGCGCGCGGGCACCGTGTCCAACGCGCGAGGCCAGCCCCCCGGGCAGGTCGATAGGCCCCTGCCCCCGCCACGCGACCACGAGGTCGTCGATGGCGTCCACGTGAGTGCTGGACAGTGCGCGGATTCCCGCCGCTTGCGCCCCCTCACGCAGTGCCCGCGTACGCACCGCCCGGGGAGCGCCGCGCAGGGAAGCGACCGCGAGCGCCACGGATATTCCCCCGTCAGCGGGGCCTGTGTCGTCGGCGACGCGCGCGGCGGCGACTCGCGCGGCGTCGGCGAGTGAGCGCGCTCGGTCGCTGAGGGCGTCGTCGTCCTCGGCGCACAGGGCGGCCGTGCGCGCCAGCGCGGGAACGGGATCGACACCCAGGGCCGAGGCCAGGGCCGGGATCGCCACGTGCCGCAGGGCCGAGCGGCGCAGCGGGCTCCCGTCGGCGGCCCGCCACGGGCCATCGACGTCGTTCGTCGGGTCGTGAACCGGAGCGAGGCCCGCCTGGGCGCACGCCCCCTCCGTATCTGTTCGCCGCAGCTTCAGGAGCGGGCGCAGCCACGTCACCCCGTCCGCATCACGCGAGATGGGGGCGATGGCCCGCAGTGAGGAGGGGCCCGAGCCGCGCGCCAGGCGCAACAGGACCGTCTCGGCCTGGTCGTCCATCGTGTGGCCGAGGAGGATCGGGGCTCCCTCGCGCACACCAACCGCACGCAGGGCCGCGCGCCGCGCATCGCGGGCCGCACCCTCGGGGCCTCCCGGGCCTCCCACCGTCACGGTCTCGACAACGGCGCGCGCCCCCAGGGATGCCGCCAGATCCGCGACGCGGCGAGCCTCCTCGTCGCTGCCCTCGCGTAGCCCGTGATCGACCGTCACCGTGATCACCGGAATCCCCGCGCGCGCCGCCACGTCAATCGTCGTCAGCGCCAACGCCAACGAATCCGCGCCACCCGACAGGCCGACGACGAGAGCGGGAGGGGCCCCGGCCTCGTCGATGAAGGAGGTCAGATGAGCGCGCACCGCGAGGGAGCAGGCGCGCAGGGAGCCACGCGGGTTCGCCCCCACGCGGCTCGAGGCGTCAGCGCACACGCGCCAGCCACGCGGACGGATCCGCGTACTCGCTCGCGGTCGGCAGCGCCTCGATGCCCGACAGGAGGCGGGCGATCGCGCCTTCGCGCACGACGGTGCGCGCGAAACCCTCGGTCTGCGCCTGCAGAGCCTCTACGCCGGCCAGCGGCATGCCGGCCGCCGCGCACGCGCGCACCAGCGCCACCCCGCCGGCGTGCGCGCGGTGGGTGCGCAGCCACTGGATCGACGGCAGGTCGCGCGGCGTGAGGACCTCCATCTCCGCCGTGGGCAGCGCGTCCAGGAGCAGGACGATGCGCACGAGCTCGTCGCTGCGCTCAGGCAGCGCGCGCATCAGGTCAGCGATGTAAGGGACGAGGTAGGGGGCGTGCGTCAGGTGGACGCCGCGCAGGCCCGTGCACAGAGACACCCACCGGCACCAGTCCGTCTGATCCAAGGCGTAGCGCTGCGCGTCCGCGAGCACGTTAGGGGCTACGAGGATCCGACGGCCCGTGCGCACGTCCCAGATGCCCGTCGCGTCCTTGGCCAGGGCGCGCAGAATGATGGCCTCGGCGGCCAAGACGAGGGGCGTGCGCGTGTCCTCAAAATCTTCCAGGAGCGAGCCCACCGAGCGGATCAGCCCACGCCGATCCACGACGATCGTCGAGGAGTCGGCGACCTGCGCGGAGGCCTCGGGCAGGGTGGACAGCTCGGCGAGCCTGCGGTCCGACCAGGCCACCGAACGACGCAGGCGCACCACCACCGCGGAGGCACCCACGCGGGAGGCCGATGGACCCGCATACGACAGCGAGGCGAGAACTCCCGCGACGTCGCGCGGGCCAAACGGCATATCCATGGCCCTAGTCTAGCCCGGCCAGGCCCTCCTCGAAGGCGTCCAGGTTGCCGCGCGTGGCGTAGGCGCCCTCGGTGACGTGGTCATGCCCGATCGACACGAGGAGGACGCGCCCACTCTTCGTCTGAACGGACCCGGACAGGGCGGTGACCTCCTGGAGCGCACCCGTCTTGGCCTGCACGTTTCCCGCGGCCGGGGCCTCGGTCATGCGCTGGGAGAGCGTGCCGACCAGGCCCGCCCACGGCAGCAGACGCATCGTGTCCGCGCCGGTCCCACTGCCCGCGTACGAGGCCTTGAGGACGCCGACCAGCGTGTTGGCGCTGATCTTGTCACTGCTCGACAGGCCCGAGCAGTCCTCCAAGGTGAGTCCGTCCGTGGGGACACCGGCCTGCGTCAGGGTCTTGCGCACCGTCTCGGTCGCGCCCTCGTAGGTCGAGGGGGACCCGGCGGCGCGCGCGGCGAAACGGCAGTACTGATCCGCGAGAGTGTTATCCGAGTGCGCGAGCATCCAGCGCAGCTGCTCCCCCATCGTCGCCGAGCTCACCGACGCGATAGTGGCCGCGCCCGCCGGGCCGTCCCCGGCCTCGCCGATCGTCGCGGAAATTCCCTCCGTTCCAAGCGCCTGAGAGAAAACCTCGGCGACGCGGCCAGGCGCGTCCGAGTAGAAGGCGTTCGCGCCCTCGTAGGTGCGCCCCGCGTCGATCGCCATCGGCCCGACGCGGCCCTCGTAGGAGCCGACCTCCTGCGCGTCCCACGACGCCAGGTGCGAGGCCCCGTCGAAGAGCGTGCCACGCCAGTTCAGGGTCACCGAGGTGATGCCGCGCTGCGTCAGGGCCGCCGCCGCATCGTTCGCGAGGGTCTGCAGGCCTGCGCGCCCCGACACCTCGACCTCGTCGGAGGTACCGATGCCCAGGAGCAAGTCGCCCTCGGAGTCCAGGTAGAGAGTCTGATTGTCGGCGCCCAGGAGCGCGCTCGTCGTCAGCGTCGCCGTCGGATCCAGGTTCTGCAGCGCGGTGAAAGCCGTGAGCGTCTTCGTCGTCGACGCCGGCGTGTGAGCCGTCGACGCATCCGCGTCCAGCAGCACCTCGCCGGTCTGCGCGTCCACGACCGTGCCCCACGCCGTGTAGCCACCCTGGGCCGCCGCGGCAGCGACCGGCGCCCACAGAGCCTCCACGTCTGCGGCGCTCACCGGATTGCCCGCGCCCTTCGCGTCGCCCGAAACCGGCGCCGCTTCAAGGGTCGAGGCCGTAGGAGCGTCCGCCGGAGTAGCCGCTTGCGGGGAGCAGCCGGAACCCACCAGCGCCGCCGTCGCCACAAGCGCGGCGCTAGCGCTTACAATTGCCCCCATAGACGTGCGATGCATGGATGTCCCTTCGTGGTTATTTCGGTAACTACACTACCTGTCCATGTGCCCACACAACCAACTGGACCCCCGAGTTTCGGGGCTGAAGCGGAAGGCACGGCCATGGAATTTGACGTGACCATCGAGATCCCCAAGGGGAACCGAAACAAGTACGAGATTGACCACGAGACGGGTCGCATCCGCCTCGATCGCATGCTCTTCACCTCGACCCGCTACCCGGACGACTACGGTTTCATCGACGACACCCTGGGCGAGGACGGCGACCCGCTGGACGCCCTCGTCCTCCTCGAAGAGCCCACCTTCCCCGGCTGCGTGATCCGCTGCCGCGCGCTCGGCATGTTCCGCATGCGCGATGAGAAGGGCGGCGACGACAAGGTCCTGTGCGTTCCCGCCTCCGACCAGCGCGCCTCGTGGCGTACCGAAATCGACGACGTGTCGGAGTTCCACCGCCTGGAAATCCAGCACTTCTTTGAGGTCTACAAGGACCTCGAGCCCGGCAAGAGCGTCGAGGGCGCCCACTGGGTGGGCCGCGAAGAGGCCGAGGCCGAGATTCGCCGCTCCTACGAGCGCCTGAAGGAGCACGAGGGCCAGCACTGAGCTCAGCTTGCGAGGGGCCGCGCGGACTTGTTCTGCGCGGCCCCTCGCATAGCTGCCCGTCCTCACACCGTGCGATCCAGCGGCGCGCCAAGCCCAGCCTCGCACCGGCGCGAAGTGCGCGGCGTCAGTGATTCCTCCACGCCTCGATAATGGTTCCCGAGTGGGGGTACAGGACGATCCCGATCTCCGTACCCTCTGAGCGGCACGCGTCAATGACCGTCGCGTAGGGCTGTTCGCCCGCCTCCACCCTGTTATCCATCCAGCTCTTGCGTTCCCTGTACTCCCACGACGAGCCGTCCGAGCTGACCAACTCGAACACGTACTGTGCCCTGGCGTGACCTTTGCCGGAGTTCGTGATGCTGCTGTCCACGTCGAAATCACGGCACGTGACGGCCTCGTGGCGCACGGTCCCCGAACGCCAATCCTGGACGTAGGGGGTCAGGTAATACAGCGAGGCGTACCCAAACGCCCACAGGAGCGACAGGGTGCGTGCGTACGCCGGCAGCGGCTTGACGACGCGTGGGACCGTGGGGGTTGCACTGCTTGTGGGGATTGCGTCGCTCGACCGGATGTGGCTGTGGGCGTCCGGTGAATTCATGCCGTTCATACTTGCGAACAGGCCCCACAACCCGCACGTAAACCCGACGATATGCACGTGGGCAACGCCGCCCAAGCGCAGGTATAGCGGTTAACGTGCGGATCAAGAGGTTAACGCGCACATCAAGGGGCCCACGCGTATCTATCCACTGTTGGGTGGCATCGGCAGCCACCTGGTGGCCACCTCAACCCACCAACGCGCACGTTAACCCGCTAATCCGAGCGCGGGCAGGGCTGCCCACGAGCGAAATAGCGGGTTTAGGTGCGGAATAGCGGCCTAACCTGCGCATCAAGGGGTTAACGCGCATCTCAAGGGGCTGAGGCGCACCACCGGACGGCACTCATCGCCGAGGCCTCGATCCGTCAGTAGCACGCCGGCCTCGTGCTTAGCCGATCTCCGCGTGTTCCGGCCTCGCGCTTACCCGACCTCCGCATGCACCCACCGCACACGTGCCGACCGCGCACGTACCGACCGTCGCGTTACTGGCGTTGTAATTGTCCGTTGCTGACCCGTAAACCCCCGTACAGGCGCCCACCGGTACAAAACTCTCCCGGCAACCCCCACCTCAAGGCCAAACCGGCACGAAACTCTCCCCACACACGGCGTGTAAGCCCAGCCATACACGAGCCCACACACAAACGCCGGGGGCCGCGCGGACAGTGAGTCTGCGCGGCCCCTGACCTCCAGCAACGATGCGGCTCAGAGCCTCACGGCGTAGGGCATGATCGAGCCCCAGCTGTACACGCCGGTGATGCGCACGGGCACACCGAAAGTGGGAGCCTCGATCATCTGGCCGCCGCCCAGGTAGATGGCGACGTGGTAGATGCCGGACTGGGTGCCGTTGGAGGACCAGAAGATCAGGTCACCGGCCTCCATGGAGCCGATCGGCACGTGCGTGCCGTAGCTGTACTGGGCGCGCGAGAGGTGCGGCAGGTCGACACCAGCGCTGCCCCACGCGAGCATGGTCAGGCCGGAGCAGTCCACGCCGCCGTAGGATTCGCCGCCCCACACGTAGGGCACGCCCAGGTAGCTCTGCGCGGTTGCGATGGCGGTAGAGGCACCGCCACCCGAGTAGGAGGGCGCCGAGTACGAGGGTTCCTCGTAGGAGTAGGAGGGCGCGGAGTAGGAGTAGTCGTCATCATCCTCATCATCGGAGGAGGATGACGAGGAGGACGAGGCCTGGGCTGCGGCAGCGGCTGCGGCGTCGGCCTGACGCTGGGCTTCGGCGGCTGCGGCGGCCTGCTCGGCGGCGATGCGCGCGGCTTCCTGGCGTTCGGCTTCGAGGGCGGCTTCGCGCTGGTTGATGAGGTCGACGGTCGTGTTCTGCTTGGTGGCGAGCTCCTGCACGTAGGCGCTGCGCTGGGCGGCGACGATCGCGGCCTCGTTCTGGGCGGCGGCAGCGGCCTGGTTGGCGGCGTCGGTGCGAGCCTGGACCTCGTTGGTGGCGGTCTGCTGGCTGGCGAGCGCGGTGTTTGCGGCGTCACGGGTCACCTTGGCGACCTGCTCGAGGGCGGCGACGTTCTGCATCTTCGCTTCGGCGGAGGAGGAGAAGGAGTTGATGCCGGCCTGCTTGGTTTCGACGCTGCGCAGGCCGTCGGAGTCGAGGTAGGGGGCGAGCGCATCCAGCGTGCCACCGCCGCCACGGTAGGCGGCCTGGGCGACGGAGGCGATCTGCTGCTTGCCTTCCTGGAAGGCGGCTTCGGCGGCGTCGGCTTCGGCCGAGGCCTGGGTGGCGGTCGCGGTCGCCTCAGCCAGGGCGATGTTCGCCTCGTTGAGGTTTTCGCCGGCGATCTGGGCGTTCTGCGTCGCAGTTGCGGCGCTGGCGCTGACCTCGGCGAGCTTGACCTCGATCTGGGCGACGCTCATCTTCGCGGCCTCTTCGGCAGCCTTGGCGGCTGCAATCTCTTCCTCAGAGGGGGCGGCTTGCGCCATCTGGGGCAGCACGAGGAGGGCGCAGGCAGCGATTGCGGTCAGGCCCGTGCGAATGGTTCCGCGTCGTCTCATCGTTGTCTCATCTCGTCTGTTTACGTGCGCCGGGGGCGCGTACTGGGTAAAGCCTAACCACTTTCGTCACGCTTGGCAACAAACACACCATAAAACTCAACTTTCACACAAACAACAATCACGACATTAGTAACACCAGCATCATGATTACCGCACAAATACCAGCACTTTCATAACGCTTTCGACGATCATTGTGCGCCTGCTCACACACTAAGAAAACGAACCCCACCCGTTACAAAAGTCCACCATCCGGGACCACCGCACCCCGGCCTCGTCGATGACAAACAATTGAAGGCATGAACCGTCGAATGTGCCGCTGACTGCGCGTCAGCACCAGCGACTGCCGCGCAGTCCCCCGACAGCGGGACGCGCCTCGACGCATGTTCACTTCACCGCATCTGCGGCCCGCCGGAGGGGAATCAGAGACGACCCACCCCCGACCCTAGGAACCGCACAATGACCACCAACGACTGGTCCTTCGAAACCAAGCAGATTCACGCCGGATACGACCTCGACCCCGCCACCGGCGCGACTGCCCTGCCCATCTACCAGACCTCCTCCTACGCCTTCGAGAACACCGCGCAGGCAGCGAGCCGCTTCGCCCTCCAGGAGCTCGGCCCCATCTACACGCGCCTCACCAACCCGACGACTGACGGCGTCGCCGCCCGCATCGCGGCCCTCGAGGGCGGCGTCGGCGGTCTCCTCGTCTCCTCCGGCCAGTCCGCGACCGCCCTGTCGATCCTCGCCCTGGCCGTCGCCGGCAACAACGTGGTCGCCTCCCCCTCCCTGTACGGCGGCAGCGTCACCCTGCTGAAGAACACGCTGGGACGCCTGGGCATCGAGGCACGCTTCGTCGCAGACCCCCTCGATCCCGAGGCCTGGCGCGCGCTCGCCGACGACAAGACGGTCGCCTTCTTCGGCGAGACGATCCCCAACCCGCAGGGCGACATCCTCGACATTGAGCCGATCGCGACGGTCGCTCACGAGGTCGGCGTGCCCCTCATCGTCGACAACACGGTCGCGACCCCCTACCTGGTGCGCCCGATCGAGTGGGGCGCCGACATCGTCGTCCACTCGGCCACCAAGTACCTGGGCGGTCACGGCACGTCGATCGCGGGTGCGATCGTCGACTCGGGCAACTTCGACTTCGCCTCCCAGCCCGAGCGCTTCCCCCTCTACAACACGCCGGACGAGTCCTACCACGGCCTCGTCTACGCCCGTGACATGGGCGTGGGCAGCGCGCTCGGCGCGAACCTGGCGTTCCTGCTGCGCATCCAGACGCTCATCAACCGCGACCTGGGCGCCATCGCCTCCCCCTTCAACGCGTTCCTGATTTCGCAGGGCATCGAGACCCTGTCCCTGCGCATCGAGCGCCACGTCTCCAACGCGCTGGCGGTCGCCCGCTTCCTCGAGGCCCACCCGGACGTCGAGTCCGTCAACTACGCGGGCCTGGAATCCTCCCCCTACTACGAGCTGGGCAAGAAGTACGCGCCGCTGGGCACGGGCGGCCTGCTCTCCTTCGTCATTAAGGGCGGGTACGAGGCCGGCCGGGCCTTCGCGGACGGCGTGCAGCTCCTGCCCGTGGTCGCCAACATCGGCGACGCGAAGTCCCTCGTCATTCACCCGGCGTCGACGACGCACTCGCAGCTGACCGAGGAGGAGCTGGCCAAGGCCGGCGTGGCGCCCGGCACGGTGCGCCTGTCGATCGGCTTGGAGAACATCAAGGACATCCTCGCCGACCTGCAGCTCGGCTTTGACGCGGCCCGCGCGGCCACCGCCTGACCACCCGCCGTCGGCGGCCTCGGCGAGATACACACTCCTCATGCGCCGAGGCCGCCGCGCTCCTCCCGCTCTCACGTCACGCTCACGCGAAAGAAGGACCTCATGAGCCGCCACAACCTGCCTCCCGCACCCACGTCCGGCGCGTGGCGCGAGGGCGACCCGGTCGCGTTCCGCAAGTTCGCGAACCTGGGCGCCCAGCGCCTGGAAAACGGTGAGATCCTGCCCTCCGTAACACTCGCCTACGAGACGTGGGGCACCCTGGACGAAGCCTCGTCGAACGCGGTCCTCATCCTGCACGCGCTGACCGGCGACGCGCACGTGTGCGGCGAGGCCGCGCCCGGACAGCCGACCCCCGGCTGGTGGGAGCAGATCGTGGGCCCGGGGCGCATCATCGACACGGACCGCTATTTTGTGGTGGCCGCGAACGTGCTGGGCGGCTGTCAGGGCTCGTCCGGCCCGGCGTCCCTCGCGCCGGACGGGGCGCCGTGGGGCTCACGTTTCCCCGTGATTTCCACGCGCGATCAGGTGTATGCGGAGTCCCGCCTGGCTGACCTGCTCGGCATTAGCGAGTGGAGCATCGTCGTGGGTGCGTCGCTGGGTGGCCAGCGCGCGATCGAGTGGGCGGTCAGCTACCCGGAGCGCGTGCGCCGACTGGTGGTCGTGGCCTCGGGCGCGCAGACGACCGCCGACCAGGCGGCGTGGACGCACACGCAGATCCGCGCGATCCAGCTGGATCCGGCGTGGCGCGGCGGCGACTACTACGCAGGCCCCGGCCCCACTACCGGGCTGGCGCTCGCCCGCCAGATCGCGCACACCACCTACCGTTCCCCCTCCGAGCTCGACGAGCGTTTCGGCCGCATCCCCCAGAATGACGAGGATCCGCTGCACGGCGGGCGCCTGGCGGTCGAGTCCTACCTGGACTACCACGGCGAGAAGATCGTGCGCCGCTTCGACGCAGGCTCGTACGTGACGTTGTGTCGCACGATGCTCTCCCACGACGTGGGCCGCGACCGCGGTGGCGTCACCGAGGCTCTCAAGGCGGTCACCGCGCGCACGCTGGTCGTCGCCGTCGATTCGGATCGCCTCTTTTTCCCGGAGCAGGTCTGGCAGATGGCGGCCGGCATCTCGGGCGCGTTCTACCGCGAGATCCACTCCGACCACGGGCACGACGGCTTCCTCATCGAGCACGACCAGCTCACCGCGCTCCTCGACGAGTTCCTCAACGAGCGCATCCCCTCGCGCGCGTCTTCCTGCGCCTGATTCGCGCTCGTTTCTCGCAGAGGCCACCCGCGCCTCCTCCTCATCAACGAGGCGCGGGTGGCCTCGCGCGTTATGCTGACCCCATGAGCGTTACTAGCAATCCGACGCCCGACGGCGAGCAGATGCCGGACACGAGCGGGCTTCCCGACCTGTCCGGGGTGGGGGCCGAGGCCTCGGCGCCCGAGGGAATCCCCGAACGTGACGTCATGGCCCCATGGGGCGAGGCCGGCCCCCCCGGGCTTCAGTGGCGCGCCGACATTCTGGGGGAGGGCTACGAGTCGCGCACGATCGAGCTCCTCGACGACGCGGAGGGGCCCTGCGTGGCGACCCTCGTGCGCGCACGCCCGCCCGCGAGCGCCCGCATGACGGTCCTGTACCTGCACGGGCGCAACGATTACTTTTTCCAGACCGAGATGGCCCAGCGCCTGAGTGACGCGGGCGCGGCGTTCTACGCGCTGGACATGCGCAAGTACGGCCGTTCCCTGCGCCCCCACCAGACGATCGGCTACACGGACGACCTGTCCGTCTACGACGAGGAGATCGGCGAGGCCATCGAAATCATCCGCTGCGAGCGCGAGGACGAGCCGATCGTCCTCATGGGCCATTCGACGGGCGGCCTCGTCGCGACGCTGTGGGCGCACCGCCACCAGGGGGTCTTGGCCGGCCTGATTCTGAATTCGGCGTGGCTGGAGATGCAGTCGATGGCCGCCTGGCGCGGGGCGATGACCCCCGTCATCGGACGCATCGCGTCGCGTAACCCCATGTGGGAGGTGCCCTCGGGAGGTGCGGGACACTACGGCCGTTCGCTCGCGGGACGCGCCTCCTCGGGCTTGCCGATTCCGGAGGGCCTGAGCCTCGACGACCCGTCGGTCGCGGGCTGGCCGATCATCCACGAGTGGAAGCGCCCTGAATCCTACCCGATCCCGGCCTCGTGGTTGGAGGCGATCATGGCCGGGCACGAGACGATCGAGAAGGACGTGGATCTGGAGTGTCCGGTCCTGTCGATGGTGTCGACGTCCTCCTATTTTGACGAGGAGTGGTCCGAGCGAGTTTTCACCTCCGACACGGTGCTGGATCCGGCCGTCATCGCCCAGCGCAGCCTGGGCCTGTCGGACCTGGTGACGATCGCGCGTTTTTCCGGCAAGCACGATCTGGTTCTGTCGGATGCGCCCGTGCGCGAGGCCGTGTACGCGACGATGCGCGGGTGGCTGGACGCTGTCGTGCGGTGAGCGCCCCGTAGCGAGAGGCCCGGGATCGCGTGATCCCGGGCCTCTCGCCGTCTTCTCGCGTCGCGCCGTGTGGGCGCTGCGCAGTCGCGCGTCAGTGCTTGGCGGAGCGGTGGCCGCGCGGTGCCTGCGCGTATTCGCGCACAATCTCTCGGTTGACCTCGTCGAGCGCTTCGGCCAGGGTCGGGCCCAGCCGGTCGCCGATGCGCACCTGTCCCCAGACGTCGATATGGCCCAGGCCGCGCGCGGTCAGGAGCGTGTCGAGTGAGGGGTAGGTCAGGCCGGCGCCGGACACCGCGCCGCTGGCCGCGAGCACGAGGTCACTGGGCAGAGCGAGTTCACCGCGGGCAACCAGGGGTGTGTCCTCGCCGAGGATCTGGGCGAGGGTACGCAGGCCGGACTCGTCGCGGCCGAGGACGGGCAGGCCCTCCGCTCGGGCTTGAACGACCTCGGGAGATTCCTCGGCGCGGTCGATGAACGAGGCCGTGGCCGCCTCCGTCGCTCCGCCGTCGTTGAGTTCGCTCGACTCCTCGCGGGCACGGCGCGTGGCACGGCGGCTCATGTGGGCGGGGGGCTCCCAGCGGGGCGCGTCTGCCTCGATGTTGGCCTGCTCGTCGGTGTGCTCGGGCACGTCATCGCCTTCCCCGTCCGGTTCCGTTTCTGTTTCCGCGTGTTCGCCGACGTATGCGGCGGTGTGACCGTCAGGATGATCGTCGACCTGTTCGTCGGCCGCCACATCCTCGTCGGACTCAGTGCTTTCCTCCGCGCGGGGCTCCTCGCGGTCGAGGAGCTCGCCCGTTTCCTCGTTCTCGACGTATTCCGTCGCGGCGGCCTCGGCGTCCTCGTGCTCGCCTGACTCGGGAACGTCCTCGGCGTGCGCGTCGGCGTCGCGCTCGTCGCCATCCTGAGCCTCTGCCTCGGCACCCTCAGCATCATCCGCGTACCCAGCGTGGTCTGCGTGGTTCGCTTCTGCGGATTCGTGCGCGTACTCGTCGCTATCCTCGGCAACCGCATCGCCGTCGACGTGCTCGTCGGCTTCGACGTGATCGTCGCCAGCGTCCTGTTCGGTAGCCTCGTGCTCGTCCTGAGCCTCGGCCTCGCCGACCGGGGCCCATTCATCCGCGGCGGACTGAGCAGCGTCCTCGGCCGCGTCGTGACGCTCGGAGGCCTCGCCTTGCTCCGGAGCCTCAGTGGAATCGAGCGCATCGGCCGTCTCGGCCTCGTCCTGTTCATCCTCTTCGGAGGCGGGATGCCAGGGCGCCGGGGGCTCCTCGTCGATCGGATAGGTGAACACGTCGCGCAGGTGGGGCGCGACCTTTGGCGTGGGACGCGTCGTCGGGGTCTCAGAGTCAGACTCGACGGAGGCGCCGGTGTCAACCTCTTCGACATCCTCCTGCACGGGCGCCACAATCTCGGGCGCCGTCGATGCGGAGGCCAGGAGCTGCGGCGCATGACCGTACAGGCGCGGCCCCACCGCATTCACGTCGAGGAACAGGCGGCCGTTCGACATCTGGCGCAGGTTCATGAGGTGCACCTCGACGCCCGAGGTCGCCAGGATGGACAGGGCGGGGCGCACCGAGGGATCGATCTCGCCGGCGACGATGATGAGTCGCGGGCCCGGACCCACGGCCGGGGGCATCGAGTCACGGAACTGCGCCCAACCGACCCGGAAGCCCTCGGGACCCGACGGGTATTCGCCGGCCAAGTCGGACCACGAGATCGAGGCGACCTCAGCCAGTCGCGACAGCGAGGTAATAAGGGTCTCAGAGTCGAGTTCTTTCAGAATTTCGACGGACACAATCTGCCCCGAGACATCGAGAGCTGTCAGGCGCGGCGTCTCCTCGTCGCCCTGGCCCGTCATATCACGCCAGGTCACGGGGAACAGCGGGCGCGACACGATCTGCAGGACCTGCTGGCAAATAGCGTCAACCAGTTCGGGACCCAGATCCTGCGCAACCGGATATCCGAATTGAGCGGGGACGAGGTGTCCATCCTCGAACTCAAACAGGGCCATCGCTCTTTCCTTCACGTGTATGGGGCGCTCGGGGCCATTGTTTCATACGTTCCAAAAGAAACAAGGATGACACAGGGACAATGGGATGGATACCACGTAAGCATCTGCTTGTGGATCGCCCGCCGACAAGGCCCCTCAGGTACGGCACACCACGCGCCCACAGCCCTTCACATCGGTAGAAGAGTCGCGACAGCGGCACGCTGACAACCCGACGACAGGATGCCGATCACCGACCCAACATTCACGGTTGAGACATCAAGATTCTTCCGACAGACCACGCGCACTCCCCGCGATTGTCGACACACACCGCCCCACCTAGGCCTCTCCCAGGTTCGGACATTCATAAACGACACTTCGTCACATCAAGAGACCCATGACGCGCACGAATATGCTCAGCGGCCACCAGGCAAACGAAACGCCCGACGCAACCCACTGACACATGCTGAGCAACTATGACCAATCCCCGCCAGCGTGGGACCAATGTCGTGTACGATGGCACATATCGCTCAGAATCCGGATGGCACAGCATCTTCCATCCGGTTAGACTACTGCGTGGCAGAGCACTTGAGACAGAACAGGGTGGCATTCAATGGGCAGAGAGAAGCTGCGCATCGTTGAATATTCGGCGCCGGAGCCGCAGGTTCCCGCGTCCGAGGAAACGCGCCGCGAACTCTCTCCCTACCGCCTGCGCGCCGACTCATCGCCCCGACTGTACCCACAGTCTGAACAGGTGGTCATCCCACACTTGCCCCCCATTGAGCGTATGCCCGTCCCCGTGACACCTTTCCCCAGGATGTTCCGCGACGACCCGGAACCCGCGTAATCGTCAGGGCCGCCCCAACCGGCCACGGCCTCGCGCGACCATCCGCACACCGGATACCCGCCTCCCCACGCGCGCCCACGTGACACACTGTCACCATGAGCGAGAGCTTCCTGAAGGACCTGCGCGCACTTGTCGACGTCGATTCCTCGACCGGTACGCGTGCGCGATACTCCTCCGACGCCGGCCTCACGCGCATCCCGCCCCTGGCCGTCGCCTTTCCTCGTACGCCCGAGCAGGCGATCGCAGCCTTCGACCTCGCCCGTGCCCGCGGCGTCCCCCTCACCGCCCGAGGCGGCGGCACCTCGTGCGCATCCAACGCGATCGGCCCCGGCCTCGTCCTCGATTTCTCGCGACACATGAACCGCGTCGTCTCCATCGATCCCGAGGCCCGCACCGCCACCGTCGAACCGGGCTGCGTCGGCTCTACCCTCCAGGCTGCGGCGGCGCAGTACGGCCTGCGTTTTGGCCCCGACCCCTCCTCCCAGAACCGCGCGACGATCGCCGGCATGGTCGCCAACAACGCGTGCGGCCCGCACGCGACCGCCTGGGGGCGCACCTCCGACAACATCGTCTCCCTCGACTGCGTGGACGGGCGCGGGCGCCGCTTCACGGCCACGACTTCGCACGACGCCGCCCTCAGCGACGTGCCGGGGCTGGCCTCCCTCATCGACTCTCATCTCGCTCCCATCCGCACGCAGCTCGGCCGCTTCAAGCGCCAGGTCTCCGGCTACTCCCTCGAACACCTCGCCCCCGAGGGCGGGCGCAACCTCACCGCCATGCTCACAGGCACGGAAGGCACCCTCGTCCTCATCCTGTCCATCACCGTGCGCCTCGTGCCCCTGCCCGACGCGCCCGTGCTCGCCGCCCTCGGCTACCGATCCATGATCGAGGCCGCCGACGACGTGCCCGCACTGCTGGCCCACTCCCCCCTCGCCGTGGAAGGCATGGACCGCCGCCTCGTCGACGTCGTCCGCGCCCACAAGGGCCCCGGCGCCGTCCCCGCCCTGCCCGAGGGCGAAGGGTGGCTCCTCGTCGAAGTCGGTGCCCCCGGCGAAGACGTCACCACCTCCCTGGAGCGCGCACGCGCCCTGTGCGCCGACTCCACCGCCATCGACACGGTCGTGTACCCGCCGGGGGCCCAGGCCTCGGCCCTGTGGAGGATCCGCGCCGACGGTGCGGGCCTGGGCGGGCGCACCCCTCCGGACGGCGCTGGCGGCGGCGACCAGCAGGCCTGGCCCGGCTTCGAGGACGCGGCCGTCCCACCGCGCAGCCTCGGCGCGTACCTGCGCGACTTCACCGCCCTCATGGAGGAGTTCGACATCGACGGGCTCCTGTACGGGCACTTTGGCGACGGCTGCGTGCACGTGCGCCTCGCCATGCCGCTCGACACCCCGGCCGGCGTCGCTCACTCGCGCGCCTTCCTGCAGTCCGCGGCCCGCATCTGCGCCGCCCACGGCGGTTCCGTCTCCGGCGAACACGGCGACGGGCGCGCCCGCGGTGAGCTCCTGCGCTTCATGTACTCCCCCGAGATGCTCGACCTGTTCGCGCGCGTCAAGCACATCTTCGACCCGGACAATCTCCTCAACCCCGGAGTGCTCGCCTCCCCCATGGACGAGGCCGAGGCCGCCTCTCGCGCGCGGGCGCGGAATGCCGGGGCTGCCGGAGGCGCGCTCGAACTCCAGCCCGGCGTCGACCCCCTCGACTGTGGCCTGCGCCGCGTCGCCGCGCGCCCCATGCCCGCCGACGGCGGTTTCGCCTTCACCCACGACGGCGGCGACTTCACGGCCGCCGTCCACCGCTGCACCGGCGTCGGCAAATGCCGAGCGGGAGTGTCCGGCACCTTCATGTGCCCCTCCTACCTGGCCACGCGCGAGGAGAAGGACGTGACCCGCGGGCGCGCCCGCATCCTGCAGGAAGCCGCGAACTCGCAGCTCGTCAAGGCCATCGACTCCCCCGAGGTCCTCGAAGCCCTCGATCTGTGCCTGGCCTGCAAAGCCTGCTCGGCGGACTGCCCCGCCGGGGTCGACATGGCCCGCTACCGCTCCGAAGCGCTCTTCCGCACGTACCGGGGACGACTGCGCCCACTCAGCCACTACACGCTCGGCTGGCTGCCGCGCCTGACCCGCGTGAGTGCGCGCGTGCCCGGCCTGGCTACCCTCGCTAACACCGTCATGTCGATCACTCCCCTGCGGTCGCTGGCGTTCCGCCTCATCGGCCTGGATCCTCGCCGAGGCATGCCCGCCCTCCAGTCCGGGACCTTCACCGCGTGGGCTCGCCGCCACTCCCTGCTGGCGGGATCTATCCCGACGCTCACGCCTGACGATGGCGCATCTTCCGGTCCTACACATTCCGATGCCGCCTCCGATGCCCGCGAGCGCGGCGGCACCCCGGCCTCGCCGGTGGCGGACTCCCCGATCCTTTCCGGGCCGTGCGATCCCAGCGGGCGGCCGTACGCGCTCGTGTGGGCGGACTCGTTTAGCCAGACCCTGGACGATGCGGGGGCGCGTGCGGTCGTCGACGTGCTGGAGGCGAACGGGTTTGCGCCGATCGTCGCGCCGGATGCGTGCTGCGGCCTCACGTGGATTACGACGGGTCAGCTGACGGGTGCGAAGAAGCACCTGTCGTCGCTGCTCGGCGTCCTCGCGCCCTTTGCGGCGTCGGGGATCCCGATTGTCGGCGTTGAGCCCTCGTGCACGGCGGTGCTGCGCGACGACTTGCTCGACCTGTTGCCTGACGATCCGCGTTCGATGCTCGTGTCTTCCGCGACGCACACCCTCGCCGAAGTATTGTCGGCCGTGCCCGCATCCGCGCGCAAGCTACCGAGCCTGGAGGGCGTCGAGATCGTCGCGCAGCCGCACTGCCACCACTATTCCGTCATGGGGTGGGACACCGACCAGGCGCTGCTCGAGTCGCTGGGCGCGCGCGTGACGCGGCTGGAGGGCTGCTGCGGCCTGGCCGGGAATTTCGGCATGGAGGCGGGCCACTACGACCTGTCGGTCGCGGTCGCTTCGCATTCGCTGCTGCCGTCCCTGTCGGCGCAACCGGACGCGGTGTATCTGGCGGACGGCTTCTCGTGCCGCACCCAGGCCGCGCAGCTCGCGGGCCGTGGGGGCGTCCACCTGGCGACGCTGCTGGCGGGGAAGTAGGGGCTGATTATCGGGGAGTGAGTTCGCCATAGCCACGCCTTCTGCTCGGTACTACTAGCAATTGCTTCACGTGTGCCCTGTCCCCAAGTAGCAATGCACTGTTTAGAGGAGCATTGCACTAGATAGGGAGGCATTGCACTACCTACTATCCAGTGCAACGCTCAGCTATCTAGTGCACTGCTACAGCAACCAGCGCAATAACTACCGACTGCGCGTATGAAAACGTCGATTCGGGCCATCACACGCTTCAGTCGGCAACGCCCACAGCGCCTCAGCATTCTCAGGGATGGCAACTTGATGCGGACGAAGGAGCTGGATTGCCCACGCTCGCAACGCACTGAAGTCTTCATAGTCTCTCCAAGAGACCCGGTATATTGTCCACCCGGCACTGCGCAGATCATTTTCTCGCTGGATCCAGTCACGCTTCGCCCGAGCAAAGTCGGCTTCGTTCTTTCCGAGCTTTCCAATCCCATCGAACTCGAAGATGATCATGAGTCCCGGAATCGCGATGTCCGCAAAGTAGCGGCGCCCGTTGACGATGATCTCGAACTGGGTCACGACCTCGAAGGCGCTCACCGACTTGAGGACCCACAGCAATGCAGCTTCGGCAGGGTTGTCGCAGCCCGGGTCAGCGGCGTCTATGATTCTCTCCGCTCGCTTGTAAGGAATGCAGGTAGCCACCCGTCGCCGTTCTATCAGACGTACCTTCATCTTATCTTTGGCCATTTCTGCCAGACATCTGGCTTCATCTTGAGCAAACTTCGAGAAGCCTGACTCGTGACGCAACACCATGCAGGCTGCGACAAAAGCACTCAAAGCTTCTGAATGACACGCCATACGCACAACCGCGTCGATGACAGATTCGCATCGAAGTCCATCGATGATTTCCAACGTGTTTTCTGATGGCCGACTGGTGGTCGCGTAGACATAGACCGGCGGAACGGTAGCTACCATCGTTCTCACAGGAGGCAATCGCCGCTTTCCATGTCGCACACCGAACCACGCCACAACATCCGGATTGGCCTCCCACAATGGAATTGAACGCGCAACGAGGGCACTATTACCGACGAGAACAGCCTGCCGCTTCGCTCCGACACATACCGCAAGGAGCCTGGCCTGGGCTACTGTCGCCCATGAATCCCAGATAGTCGTGAACGCATCAGGGCTATCAACACGGACGTAGCAACCTTTCCTAATCCACACACACGTATCGGCACATGGTTGCTGAACGGTACCCTCACGCTGTGAGGGCAATGTCAGGACCGTCATCGATCGAATACTCATACATTGATGATCCTCATGTGAGCCGCACTCGTCACCCACACAACCGACCCCTGTGGATAACTCGCACTATAACGAAGCCTGTGGATAATCCCCGTTCGATACTTTCATCGGGACTCCCCCAAGCCGTGCCCCATATCAGCTCAGCCTTAGGCAGCGATGCACCACATAGGGAAGCATTGCACTAGCTACTATCCAGTGCAATGCCGTGCTATCTAGTGCATTGCTTACTCATCTAGTGCAATGCTCGTTCATCGCTCCGCACGCACCAGGCCCACAACCTTCGCCGAGGCCGGGGCACCCGTCGCGCGGGCCCAGCGGGCTGCGACATCCGACACATCGATAGACGGATCGACGAGCAGCGCGGTGGACAGCGCCTCCGCCAGCATGCCCGACGAGGCCACGACGCTGACCTGCCGCACGCCCGAACGCGTGGGGTATCCCGTACGCGGGTCGATGATGTGATGGTCCAGCAGGCGCGCAGCCTGGTCAGGAGCATCGGAGTCGGCAACCGCATGAGCGAGGACGGACACATGAGCGGTCGAGGGTTCGGAGCCACCTTCATCGCTGTTCAACGATGCACAGCCAGAACCAAGCTGGGAATCCCTGCCACCCGCGGGTGTTTCACGCGATGTTTCACGCGCGCGCAGATCGGCCGCACGCCCCGACACGGGCCCCGCCACAGGCCCGGCCACACGCCCCGCCGCAGGCTCCACGACGGGCCCCGCCACAGGCCCGGCACAAACAGCACGAGTATCCCCCAGCGGCCCCAGGTTGTCGCCGGACGTCGACAGGGACGCCATGTCGCCCACGGGCACCTCCACGACGCCGGCAATCGCCGTGGGCGCTCCGTGAGGGTCACGCAGGCCTGCGCGCCACGGCGAACCGTCGGCGCGAGTACCACTCACAGACACCGACGACGTCCCCACCGACACCAACACGCCGCGCGCTCCCATGGACACCGCCAGGTCGCGGCACGCGTCGGCGGTGTACCCCTTCGCGATGCCACCCAGGTCGAGGCGCGGGCTGGGAACATCCACACCACCGACGGACTCGGCGGGAACGCCCACTGCCCAGCGCCGCTCGCCCACACGCGACAACAGGCCACAGGACGACGACCACATCGCCGCCTCCACAACACAAGCAGACGGCGCAGGAGGCAAGGGCCTGCCCGCAACATACGCCGCCCGCATCGCCTTGACATCCCATGCGGCGACAAGAGGGCCGATCATTGGGTTGAACGCTCCCCCGGTCGCCTCCGCGAGCGCCAACGCGTCACGCAGCAGCCGGTCGGTGTCCTCGCTCACGACGAGGCCGGGGCCAGCCATAGCGGCATTGAGCCGCGAGACCTCGGAAGAAACCCGGAAAACACTCCACAGGTCCTCGTGGCGCGCCACGACCTCGACAATGGCGTTGACGATAGCCATGCCGTTCCCGCCCCAGCCGATGATGTCGACGCGGGTGC
>ERZ772960.74-NODE-74-length-94446-cov-5.118062_pt1 | contig 94446 bp, 80 predicted proteins | sample MGYA00580678_ERZ772960 | MGnify/ENA primary metagenome ERZ772960 (study PRJEB29015, sample SAMEA2737930) | human oral metagenome | biome: human oral; feature: human-associated habitat; material: dental | place: China | collected 2059 ...
GGCCTGTATTTGCGCTAGAACAGCGCGGAATTTAGAGTAATATTGTAAAATAAAAGATAATAATTTAAGTTTTTACCTGATGTATTTGTGAATTGGGGAGCTAATGTCTTCGGGAGTTGTTGGGCTTTCGTTAGTTTATAGGCCCGTGAGTTGACTTGTCCAGCACTCCTCTCAATTTATAGGATATTAAAAGTCAAGACGACTTCGACGCTTGTACACACACTACAAGCGTGTTTGTAGCCACGGTACAAATAGTTTTCACTAACACATTGGCAACAAACGGTGGTGAACAACCTGCATTCCAAAAGCAAATCTTTTCGCTTATTAATTATCGGCCCTTGGGTTAAGCCAAACATGGCTAAGTGGTGCGCCTGCTCCCTTGTTAACTTGTAAATTCGTAAACTTGTCAACTGATAAACCCATTAACTTGTCAACTTGTTGGCTTGTCAACCTATTAACTTGTCAACTTGTTAACTCGCCAACTTGCAACTTGTTAACTGACGAGCTCATGAACTTGTCAACTTGTTAACTTGTCAACTGACAAACTCGTTAACTTGTCAGCACGTCAACTTGTTAACTCGTCACCTACTACAAGAACAACTGCATCAAACAAGCATCCTTATACACCCCCTCCTTCACCTGCAACCACTGTTTAAGCAGAGCCGTTTGAACAAAACCTAGTTTCTCGAACAGCCGCAAACAGCTTTCGTTATTGCATTCGGCCACCAAGAACAGCTGGTGAAGGTGCAACGTTTGGCTAGCATACGCCACAAGTTTTGTCAAAGCAGCCGTGGCATATCCTTTGTGGCGATGAGGTTTCATGATAACAATACCCACTTCGGCACGACTATGTTGGGGCGAAAAGTTCATCAAGTCTATGATGCCCACGGTTTCGCCAGCCTCATTATCAATCATCATGCGCACCTGTTTGTCGGCATAAATGTCGTTAGTATTGGTCTCTACGTATTCGTGCAAAGCAAAGCGCGAATACGGAACGTTTGTTGCGCTAACGGCCCAAAGTGCTTGATTGTTCTCTATTTTATAAAGCGTGTCGAGGTCTTCGGGTTCCATCGCACGTAAGTTTACTATGGGATTGTTCATTTGATAATGTCGTTAGTGGTGATAAGCAATTGCGTTTCGGGGTTGAAAAGCCCAAGGGTGACGTTTTTTTGTGGATGTTTCGACATAATTTCGAGGATGGTTTGATAGCGGTACACACTGCTATCGTAAACCATTACGGTGGGTTGCGCAAGCGTTTCTGGGGCTGTGGCGTGGCCCAAAGGCAGCGTTTGCTCGCTGGCCACGGTGCATTCCACGCTCAATCCCTTGCGTTTGGCCATCTGCTCGACAGCCAAACACGATGTCTGCAACCCGAAAAAACGATATGCAGGCTGCTGCTTTCGCCGTGGGCGTAAGGCCAATGCGCGGCGCAAAACACGCGTCTGGATGTTTAACAAGGCCGTTAACGCCTTGAAATATATGGCCGCCTTGATGGGCAACGACACCCAAAAGCGCGTGTGCCGATAATGTTTGCGAAAGAAGATAAGCATGGCTTGATAAAACACATGCACGTAACGGAAAGACGATTTGTGGGTGCTTTCGCCTTTATAATGAAGTATTTGGCACGGCAAATACCAGTTTTCGTAACCTGCTTTGAGTATGCGGTAAGACAAGTCGATATCTTCGCCATACATGAAATAGTCTTCATCTAGCAGCCCAACCTTGTCAAACGCCTCGCGTCTTACCATCATACACGCACCACTTATCACCTCGATGCGGGCAGGAGCATCCCACGGAAGATACGAAAGGTAATACTTACCGAAACGTTTGCTCTGCGGAAAACGGGCGCAAAGTCCGCTCATTTTATAGAAAGACACCATTGGCGAGGGCAAACCACGGCGAGATTCCATCGCCTTTTGTCCGTCGGCACCGAGCATTTGCACGCCAATACCGCCTGTTTGTGGGTGTTCGTCCATAAAGTTCAGCATCGTTTGTATGGTGTTTTCGGCCACAAACGTGTCGGGATTGAGCAGCAGCACATACTCGCTTTGGCTCTGTTTAATGGCCACATTGTTGGCATAGGCAAAGCCATAGTTGTGCATGCAGGCAATGATGTTTAGCCGGGGAAACCGCTCTTGCAGGTATTCCACCGACCCATCGTGCGAATGATTGTCAACCACATACACCTCGGCATCCACACCCGCCAAGGCTTTACGAAGTGAATGCAGGCATTGCTCCACATAATACTTCACATTATAGTTAACGACAACCACCGAAAGTTTAGGCATTTTCGGAGCTGTTGTCGGTGGTTTGCAAACTAGCTTTCTCGCGTTCGTAGCGATTACGGGTTGGCGCTACGAAGAGTAAGCAGAGAAAAAGGATAATGGCCATGTAGCCAAAGGGTACACCCATGAAGGCGTAATAGGCAAAGGTGTTGAGCAACAAGGGCAAGCCCAACAACACAAGGCGCAAAATGGCACGACAATCGTAACTCATCCTGCCTGTGTTAGAATGCCCAGGACGAACCAAACGGAACGCCACAGGGATGGCACAAAGCGAAAGCAGTTCGAGAATTGCAGTGCAAAGGAAGTCGGCCGAGCGATTGTCGGCCCACCATCCGCCTATCAACATGTCGGTTTCGAACAGCAAAGCTGCCAATAACGACAACACGATGCAGGTGTAAAAAATGATATTGAGCGTTTGTTGGGGTTTCATATTGTTTGAGTTTTTGAGCTCGTGAGTCTTTGAACTTATGGGTTTTATGGGCCTTTGAGTTTATGGGGTTATGAGCTTACTAGGATGTGAGTTGGGGAAGTATTGAGTTTGTAAGAGCGGAAGTTAATGTTTTTATCGCCTTCATCGCAAACTAAACGCTGCGAACTTTCAACTAGGGAGGCGCGTTCGGAGGAAGAGGAACTCATAAACTTATGAACTTAAAGACCCATAAACTTACAAACTTATGAACTTAAATAATCATAAGCTCACGAGCATACAAACTTACAAACTCACGAACTCAGAAACTCACGAACTCAGAAACTTAAAGCTTTTATGTTTCTCCTATTGATGTTCTGTTGATGATAGAGCGGCCAAGCGTCACCTCATCAGTATATTCTATCTCGTCGCCCACAGAGATGCCACGGGCAATAACGCTCGTCTTCACCTTGTAAGGGGCAATCTTTCGCGAGATATAATAGTTGGTGGTGTCGCCCTCCATCGTGCTGCTCAGTGCCAATATCACTTCGTTCACCCCGCCTTTTGCCACTCGTTCAACTAAGGAATTAATCTCAATGTCGTTCGGTCCCACGCCATCCATAGGCGAAATAACACCTCCCAACACATGATATAGGCCGTTGTATTGCTGCGTATTCTCAATGGCCATCACGTCTTGGATGTTTTCCACCACACAAATGGTGGCCGCATCGCGACGTGGATTGGCGCAGATGGCACACGTTTCGGTGTCGCTGATGTTGTGGCAAAGCTGGCAATACTTAATGTCTTTACGAACTTTGAGGATGGATGAGGAAAAAGACTCCACGTCCTCAACGCGTGTTTTCAGCAAATGCAGCACCAGCCGAAGGGCCGTTTTGCGGCCAATGCCTGGTAGCCTACTAAATTCGGCCACCGCTTTTTCTAAGAGGGCGGAGGGATATTGTTGTTCCATTATACGATGAAGGGCTGCAACTGGTGCTGCTCAAGGGTTGTTCGTTGGGTGTGAATGGACGTGAGGCTAGGCGTTCTTCGTGCGGTTGCACATAGGCAAGAAAACCCATTAGGCTACTGCCTGTTGGGGTTTTACCCGCCCCAAGCCACGTTCGTTTCTACTTATACTTCTTTATCAGGTCGTCGGCCCGTGTGTCGCCCAGTTCCTTAGCCTTGTTCAATGCAGCCAGACCTTCGTTTTTTTTGTTGTCGTTTACCAAGGCCAAGCCCTTAATGAGGTAAAGATCGGGATAATTGGGAGCAATGCGCAAGCCCAAGTCGGCCGTAGCAACGGCATCGTCTTTCTGGTTAACGCGCAATTGCAATTGGGCTAGTTCGGCATAATAGGTGGGCTCTGCGCGATTAAGGACAATGGCGTGGGCAAAGTCGTTGAGCGCCTGTTGGAACTGGCGCAACTGCACTTCGCACAGTGCACGCGTATAATAAAAGTCGTGCGAGGCACGCCCCAACATCAAGCTATCATAGCGATTATAGTCTGCCATAGCCTTCTTGTATTGGTGTGCGCCATGCAAAGCCGTACCCCGAGCCAACACGTAAGGTGCAGAAAGGTTGGCATCTTGCGCTGTTACGGCACTGTCGAGCAAGGTTAAAATCTCCGCGAAGGGTGCTTTTAGCTGTTGCTTGCACTGCGCCGCCTCGTAAAACAGTTCGCCATTGCGAAGGTTGGTCTTCGTCAGAGCCATAAACTGCTCGTAAGCCTTGGCGTATTCGCCCTTGAAATAGACGATTTGTGCCTCCAAATGTTTGTACAAAGGCAATGGATTAAGGGCGTAGGCCTTGTTCGTTTCGGCCAATGCAAGGTCTAAGTTCCATTGCGGATAAGGCATGTTGGCCTGCTTAATCTCCTTCTGATAGATAAGTTTGGCCAGGTTATAATGTGCCTCGTCTTTCTTGTCGGCCATGCTTAAAGCCGTCTGCATGGTGGAGTTGGCCTTACCAAAGTCGTTTTGGGCGAGGTAAAACTCGGCCTTCGAGACATATCCTTCAACCGACTTAGGGAACTTATGGATAAAGTCTTCCACATAGCGCAGGTAGCGCGAGGGCGACGTTTGCCCAGCCTCGAGCATCAGCATAAGTAAGGCTTGGTCTTGCTTATCGGGCAAGGCCATACGTATGGTGGTTTGCTTTAAGATGGGTTCGTTTACCGACAGGCCCGTGGTTTTAAAGGTTTCGGCCAGACGAACGTCAACAGAATTGTAGTCGCCGCTGAGCTTTGAGTGCTGCAACAAGCCCATAACCTCGCCTTTTTCGTTGGTTACAGGACAGCCTACGTGTATATTTTCGGGCTGTCCGTCATACTGATAGAAGTAACAATCGGTCATAAACGGCTCGGCCTTCTTCACTTTCAATGCGCTTGTTTGCGCTCTTCCTGTGGAATACTGCACAAGCCAAGCACGCGCCCCCACAGCCATTTGGGTTTTAGCGGCAGGTGCGGGCGTGGTAATGGCGTTAACCTTAAACTTACAAAGGTCGTAAACCTCGCTTGCACCATATATTACATCTACGGTGTGCTTATTGCCATTGGCATCTATCACGATGGCACTGTCGGCTCCAACAAAGGGTGCCCATGTGCTCACCGCCTCGCCATTAGCTCCCACAAACACGCCCCTACCTGAGGCAAGGAGACTTCCGTCTTTCTTAAATGTGGTGAGACTGAACACCGATTTCAAAACTTTCTGCACATTAGCCGACTGTGCTTGTGCAACGAGGGCAAAGCATGTGAAGAGCAAGGATAAGAAAACTGATTTCATATATTACTGTTTCTGTATTTTTATTGTATGCCAAGCAGTGTCTTGGCGTTGTCTATGGCTGCGGCCGATACGTCGCTACCGCTCAACATCTTGGCTATTTCGCCAACGCGTTCGCTTGGGTTGAGCAAACACATGTGGCTCACTGTGCCTTGGTCGGTCTCTTCTTTCGACACCATATAATGGGTCGTACCCAGCGCGGCAATCTGTGGTAAGTGGGTAATGGCAATCACCTGCCTATCTGTTTTGCCCATATCGGCCATGATATTGGCCATCTTTTCGGCCACTCTTCCACTAACACCAGTGTCTATTTCGTCGAAGATAATGGTGGGTAACTTAACCGCATTGCTTATCATTGCCTTCAACGAAAGCATCACACGGGCGATTTCGCCACCCGATGCCACCTGACTTACGGGCTGTAAGGCTGTGTTGGTGTTGGCACTAAACAAGAAAGAAACCTTGTCGCAGCCGTTGGGCGACAGCTCTTTGGCACTCAACGCTATCTTGAACTGCACCTTGGGGATGCCCAATTCCATCAGCATTGACTGCAATTGCTGCTCAATCTGCTGCGCCTTTTCTTGACGAATGGCGGTTAGTTTTGCGGCTTTCTCGGTGCAAATGGCCAACATCTGCTCCTTCTTCTTGCGCATATCTTCCAAGTCGGCGTCGCCGTTGTCGATGTGTTGCAGCTGTTGCTTTATGTCGTTGTGCATGGCGATAAGCTCGGCCACGCTATCTAGTCGGTATTTCTTTTCAAGCGAATAGATAATGTTCAGCCGCTGAGTTATCTCGTCAAGGCGTTGCGGGTCGAAGTCAACGTCCTCTACCTGCGAACCCAAGTCTTGGGCAATGTCTTTCAGTTCGACATAACAGTTATCCAGTCGTTCGGCCAATTCTTTTACGTTGGGATATATTTCTTCGATGTCGTGCAGCCTGCCAACATAGGTATGCAAGCTGCCAAGCATGCTATTGCTTTCGCCATCGATGCCTTCAACAGCTTGATAAAGTGCCGCCTTAATGTCTTCGGCATGCGACATTATTTCCGATTCCTGCTCCAAACTTTCCTGCTGACCGTCTTCTAGCTTGGCCTCTTCCAACTCGGCGTGTTGAAAACGCAGGTAGTCTTCGCGTTCTTTGTTGCCACTGATAAGTTCTTCCAGCTGTCGTAGTTCTTTCTCTGCTGCCTTATATTTATCGTATGCCTCGGCGTACTCGGCAAGTTGAGCTGAGTTTTGGGCGATGAGGTCGATAACGTTAAGCTGAAAATCTTCCTTATTGAGCAACAGATTTTGGTGCTGACTGTGAATGTCGATGAGACGTTCGCCCAATTCTTTGACCAACGCTAGCGGCGCAGGGGCATCGTTAATGAACGCGCGACTCTTGCCCGAAACATTTATCTCGCGGCGAATGATGCAGTCGTTGGCATCGTAGTCTAGGTCGTTCTGCTCGAAAAAAGGCTCTAACCCATAGTGGGCGATGTTGAAATGCGCCTCAACGGTGCACTTCTCGGCTCCGTGCTTAATGCTTTTCACGTCGGCTCGCTGCCCCATAACCAGTCCAAGTGCACCAAGTATGATGCTCTTTCCTGCTCCTGTTTCGCCTGTTATCACCGAAAAACCCGAACGAAAGTCCATATCTAGCTCGTCGATAAGTGCGAAATTCTTAATATATAGTTGTGTTAGCATGTCATTCTTTTATTTTTTCCCAAGCATTGTTTTGGCTTGCATTGATTTTAAACAGCAGTTCGTACACGGCTTGTTTCTCTTTTTGTGTGCCTTTTCCTTGGTAAACCTGCACCAGTTCGTCGCGCTTATAGTCGGTCCATATCTGCGGCAACATGCTCAATGGCTTGTTTTCCCTGCTACGTTTCAGTCCCTCTTCTAGTGCTGTGGTGATGTTTACGCGTCCTCGTTCTGCGTTGTTAACCATCTCGTCTAGCCCCTTTCGGTAATAATCGTACTGCAATTGGCGGAAGGGTTGCATGGCTCCATCTAGATAATCGTTGATGATGGCGAAACGATTTCGGTCGTTGTCAAACGATTTCCAACCAGCAAACGGAAGGTTTTGAGCATTATTCACAAGGGTCATGCAACGTTGAAGTACGTCTTCGCCGCCCATAGGCGCAAAGCTATCGAGGTCTAATCCGATGATGAGATAGGCATAATAGGCCAACAGAGCGGTTAGTTGGTTGGAGAGGTTGTCTTCGTTCAGCTCCAATTGGTCGAACTGTGAGTAGTCGAAATTAAAGTCGTTGTCGGTATTGTTGTACAAAATAGAAGAGTAAGAGGCATTGAACACGGGGCGGTTGGCCTGTATCAAAGCTTTACACGAGAAACGATTGGCCTCGCGGTCGTATTGCTGTACGGTGATGTTGAAGTTGCAAACAATGCGTTCGTTCTCCCTAAACTGCAAGTGGGTCCATTGTCGGTTGTTCACAAACTGCTCGATGGCTTGTTGCAAGTTGTCGAACACCGCCGTTTCGGTGGTTTGCACCTGACTGGCGTTCACAGTGACTTTCGCTCGCAACTCTTGTGCGAACGCGCCACGGCAAACCATCAGTAAGCCCAACAAAAACGCAATCTTTATCTTCATTTGCAAATACACCTTATTATATATAGGAGTTATGGAGTTATGGAGTTAAGGAGTTAAGCCAAATGTATAGGTGGCGTTAGGGTAATAGGACAGATCAGACCAGTCAGAGCAATCAGGCCGGTCTGACCGGTCTGACTGGTCCGAAAGCTAGAATGAACTAGAAACCGCTAGGCAACTTTAGAGGACGTTAGCCATTTTTTCACCTTTTCACCCTTTCACCTTTTCACCTTTTCACCTTTTCACCTTTTCCCCTTGGAGAGGGGCTGGGGGTGAGGCTTCTTTCTCATCTTTTCATCCTTTCGCACAAATAATCAACAATATCTTTGGCCACTTCTGCCTTCGATTTAAAACCGAACTGCCTGTTCTCAGTAGCCGAAATAATGTTTACCTTGTTGTTGTCTGTTCCAAAACAAGTGCCCTCATTGCGCAGAGAGTTCAGCACAATGAAGTCTAAGTTCTTGCTTTCGAGTTTCTTTTGCGCATTCGTTTCCTCGTTATTGGTTTCCAAGGCAAAGCCAACCAGCACCTGATTTTCTTTTTTCTCCCTTCCCAAAGCCGCGGCAATGTCGTGCGTAGCGGCAAGTTCTAAGGTAAGTCCATCGCCTTCGCGCTTTATCTTTTGCGCAGCAACGGCAGCAGGTTTAAAGTCGGCCACGGCAGCACACAATATTGCGGCATCGGCATTGGCAAACTCGGCGCAACAAGCGGCGTGCATCTCGTCGGCATTTTCCACATCGATGCGCCTAATGGCAGCAGAACATTGCAAGCTTACAGGCCCAGCAACAAGTACCACGTCGGCACCTCTTCGGCTACATTCTTCGGCTAAGGCAAAACCCATCTTTCCCGAAGAGTAGTTGCCGATAAAGCGAACGGGGTCTATCTTCTCGTAAGTTGGACCGGCCGTAATCAGCACTTTCTTGCCAGCCAGCTGCCCTTGGACTGCACAGGTACGGCCGTTATCCTCGCCTTCAAAATATTTTTCAAGCGTGGCCACGATGTTTTCAGGCTCTTCCATACGTCCTTTTCCTTCCAACCCACTGGCCAAAAAGCCAGCTTGCGGCTCGATAATGATGTTGCCCACCTGCCTAAGCCGGTCTATATTGGCCTGCGTTGAGGGGTGAGCATACATGTCCAAATCCATTGCAGGCGCAACAAACACAGGCGCTTTCATCGAGAGATAGGTTGTGATAAGCATGTTATCGGCAATGCCGTGAGCCATCTTGCCCAACGAACTGGCCGTGCATGGCGCAATAAGCATGGCATCGGCCCAGATACCTAGGTCGACATGCGAGTGCCATGTGCCGTCGCTCGCTGCGAAAAACTCGCTCACTACGGGTTTCCCACTCAATGCAGAGAGCGTAACGGGCGTGATAAACTGCTTGCCGGCCTCGGTTATCACCACCTGCACTTCGGCTCCTTGCCTCACCAACAGGCGCAGAATAAGGCAGGCTTTGTAAGCGGCTATGCTACCCGTTATGCCTAATACAATTTTCTTTCCTTTCAACATGTGTCGCAGAGACTTAAAAAAGGCAAGCCGACATCAACGTCCGCCAAAGCCCTTTAACCTAATACGCGTAAGAACTTGCTTGGTGTTGTTGGTGAAATCGGCCTGTAACATCCAATTGTAATAGCCAGGATCGCGCTGCAACACCTCGTCAACAGCGCTACCCTTGTACTTACCGAAGTTAAAGTATTCTTTCTTTATCACCTTTCCCTTGCTGTCTAGCATCTCATTTCCCTTGCCATCGAGCACAGGTCGCCACACTATTCGGCCGGCGAAGTCAACGTTATCGTTGTTCTTTGAAAACTCGGCAAGGTAGTCCATGTCGTTAGGCAACACGCGTTCGGGCTCTTCTTGGTTGGCCTCCGAATACTTTTCTAGTTCGCCCAACAGCACACGATAAGTGGCTTCTGCGTCTTGGTCGGCGCGATGAGCCTCAAAATCGTCTTCCATCTTTCTACCACAATAAAACTTGTAGGCGGCGGCAAGGTTGCGTTTCTCCATCTTGTGGAAGATGGTCTGCGCATCGATGAGCCGTGCAGAAGAGAAATCGAAGTCTATCTCGGCACGCAAAAACTCCTCGGCAAGCATGGGAATGTCGAAATGGTTGGAGTTAAAGCCTGCGAAGTCGCAGCCTTTGAACACCTCGTTAAGGCGAGGTGCAAGCTCTTCGAATGTGGGAGCATCTTCTACCAAGTCGGTTGTGATGCCTGTTAACTCGCTCACCTCGTCGGGAATAGGCCTTTGGGGATAAACCAAGAGGTTCTCTCGCTCTTCCTTTCCGTCGGGATAAATCTTGATATACGATATTTGAATGATGCGGTCGTTGACCAAGTCCAGCCCTGTTGTTTCCAAGTCGAAGACAACAAGCGGACGGGTTAGGTTCAGTTTCATTTACACTGTTACGGAGTTAGTTTGTCAATGGCGGCGCGGCAGGGCAGCAAAAGCAAGTTGCACGCCCCCTACCCACCACATGGTTACGCGCTATTGGCATCAGTTGTCGTTGAGCATCATGGGCATGATGAGCATCAACACCTCTTCGTTCTCTGGCTGAACAGCAGGCAATACCAATGCGGCCTTGCTGGGATCGGCAAGTTGTACCACCACGTCGTCGCTGTCTAGGTTGTTAAGCACGTCGCCCAACACGCTGCCTTTAAAGCCAATGTTCATGGGAATGCCCACGTAATCGCACACCATACTTTCTTTGGCACTGGTGGCGAAGTCGATATCTTCGGACGAAAGTTCAATCAATCCCTGTTCTATGTGCAGGCGAATGAGCTGGCTGCTCTCGCTGGCGAAAGGCAAAACGCGGCGTAGCACGCTCACCAAACCCTTGCGGTCGAGGGTTATTTGGTTGGGATTGTCTTTCGGTATAACCGATTCGTAGTTGGGATAGTTGCCCTCTACCAGTCTACACGACAGCATTCCGTTGGGGAAATGCACTTCTGCATTGCGGTCGTCGAACTTAATTTCCACCATCGTGGCATCTTTCGTGAGGATGTTTCGCAGCAGCGATGCAGGTTTTTTGGCCAACACAAAAGAGCGTTTCGCGTCTGAACGGATGGCGTTGTTCTTGTTTTTCACCAGCTTATGCCCGTCGGTTGCAACGATGGCCAGCCCATCTTCCTTCAAATCGAAGTAAATTCCGTTCATGATGGGGCGCAATTCGTCTTGCCCTGTGGCGAAAATCGAACGCACAATGCTATTGAGCAGCACAGCCGACTCCATCTGTATGCTTGCCGCATCGGCAGCCAACTCCTTGTTGCGAGGATATTCTTCGGCCGTCTGAGCTGTGAAGTTGTACACGCCGTTCTGGTAAGTTATCTGCACAGCCATAGTCTCCAAGTTGATGTCGAAGTGCAAAGGCTGGTCGGGCAGTTCGCGAGTTGCATCGAGAATGGTACGACTAGGCACGGTAAAGCGGCCGTTGCTGTCGCTTTCGTCTAGTTTCAACGCGGCCTTCATCGTTGTTTCGCTGTCGCTAGTGGTAAGTGTCAGCACGCCGTCAACCACCTCAAAAAGAAAGTTATTGAGAATTGGTATAGACGGTTTCGCGCTTAGCGTCTTGGCCAAGTTTTGCAGTTTGCTACTTAATGCCGAACTTGAGATTGAAAATTTCATCAGTATTTATCGTTATTTTAATTATGGCACGGTTACACTCCACCGCACAAGACAATGTTAAATTGCCCTGCACAACATGAAGTTTATAAGCACAAAAATACTAAAATCGCGCTTATTAGCAAAAAAAAAGATTGAAAAGTTTAGTTTTCAGAACTAAATTACTATCTTCGCACTACAAAAACGGGCCATCGGTCTCCGTTTCGTGTGAAAGCAACTAATATATCACATTAAACATATAAGGACATATACAATGGACATACAAGGTAAAGTCATTGCTGTACTCCCCGAAAAAACGGGAGTTTCTGCCAAAGGAGAATGGAAGGTGCAAGAATACGTCATTGAAACACACGAGGCTTATCCCCACAAGATGGTTTTCTCGGTGTTTGGTGCCGATAGAATTGCGCGTTTCAACGTGCAAGTGGGACAAGAGGTGATGGTGTCTTTCGACATCGATGCTCACGAATATCAAGGACGCTGGTTTAACAGCATCCGTGCCTACGACGTTCGTTTGGTAGACCCTGCACAATTTGGTGTGCCTGCCGCCGCGCCACAAGCTACGCAAGCTGCACCAGCAGGTTTCCCGCCACAACAGGCTGCAAGTGCTGCGCCTGCCGGTTTCCCGCCAGCACAAGACGCTCCCGCAGAAGACAGTTCAGACGACCTGCCGTTCTAACGAACGCGCTACATGAAATAGCAAAACACGCCCTCACGCAGTTGCAAACAACGTGGGGGCGTTCGTACTTTTAGGGTTTATCAGTTTGTGAGTTTATAAGTTTCTGAGTTTCTGAGTTTGTGAGTTCATAATTTGTTTGAGTTTGTAGACAATGAACAAACCAACAATTCCTCAAAACAATAAGTGCAAAGATTTAGTTTTTACGTTTCTAAGCTTATAAGTTTTTGAACTTGTACGCAACCAACAAACTAACAATCCCTCGAAACAATGAACGCAAGAAGAGTATAAAGACCGAGAAACGGCAATCTTAAAACACCAAAAGCTCGTAATCCCTAAGCTAACGCCCATAGAACCCCACAACCTCAAAATTCAAAGGCATGAACTACATCCACTGGAATCCGCCTACGGACATTATCAACCTAGGCTTTTTTGCCATACGATGGTATGGTATGCTTTGGGGCATCGGCCTTATCGGTGCCACCTATATCGTGGCACGTCTCTTCAAAGAATACAAAATAGCCGACTCCAAGTTTGCATCACTCTTTGTTTACGTTTTCTTCGGGGTGCTATTGGGGGCACGTTTGGGACATTGCCTGTTTTACGAACCTACATATTTCTTCGGAAGTCTCAAACATTTCGTTGAAATGTTCCTCCCCATTCGCTTTCTTTCCGACGGCGGATGGCGATACACGGGCTACGCAGGACTAGCCTCTCACGGAGGTGTTATAGGACTTCTCATCGCATTATACCTGTATTGCCGACAAATGAAGATGGAATACCTGTTTGTGTTAGACTGCATAGGCTTTGCAGCCCCATTCACTGCAATGGCCATTAGACTTGGAAACCTAATGAATTCGGAGATTATCGGCAAAACAACAGACGTGCCTTGGGCTTTTGTTTTCACTCATGTAGACCCACTTCCACGCCATCCTGCACAGCTATACGAGGCCATTTTCTATGCCATTGTGTTTTGTTTAGGCATGTTACTCTACAAAAAACGCAAGGAGAAAACCACCATCGGCTCTGGCTTTTTCTTTGGCTACTGCCTAACACTTATATTTACTTTCCGTTTCTTTGTCGAGTTTATCAAAGAGGTACAGGTAGATTTCGAGCATCAGTTAGCACTCGACATGGGCCAAATCCTATCCTTACCACTCGTTGCTATCGGCTTATATTTTATGTGGAAAGCACAACACAAGCTTGCAAACAAACACAAGTAAGCCACTGCTTTCTCCAAAAGCATAGCAAACATAGCCTACTTATATCCTTAAAACATCCGTTGGCAACCACTTGAAAAGCTTATTGCAAGGGGTTTAGTGCTATCGTGTTAGATTTCTCATGGTTATCCTCTCGTTGTGACTCACGAAAGCCCAACAAGACCCGAAGCCCATACAGAGGGTACAATGGTAGCCGACACCTTTAAACCGGCAGCTCGTGTCGTATCTAAAATAGCCAAGCTTTCAAAATTATTACAGCAAGACTTTCCTGTGCTGTTGCTCAAATGCTTGCGTGCCAACGGTTGTTCTGTTTTTCAGTGAAACGCAGTTTGGTTCGCCTTTCTTCGCTTCAATAGGGCGATTTACGTTAAAACATTTGGTAAAGACCGCAAAAATACATAACTTTGCAAAGAATTTTTAACGCTAGAAATGCAATAACTAAAAAGTAGAGCCTATCGACAAAAGTGTACTCCATATCAAAACCATTAGAAAATGATTAAGATTAGCGAAATGACCGACGAAGAATTGGCCATGTCTTACGTCAGTGGGAACAACAAAGCTTTCGACTTGTTGCTTGAACGCAACCAATCGAGGCTGTTTTCTTATATCTTGTTCATTGTACACGACAGGAGTATGGCGGAGGATTTGTTCCAAGAAACGTTCGTTAAAATCATCTCCAAACTTCACGAAGGCAAGTACTGTTCTAGCGGAAAGTTCGTTTCCTGGATGCTGCGCATTGCGCATAATGCGGTGATGGACTGGTACAGGCGCCAGAAGAACGAGAAAACGATGGAGGTTTACAATGAAAACGACCTCTATGGTGATTCGGCCAACGTTCTCGACGCGAATATAGAGAACCACTTTGTTAAAGAACAGGTGTTGCGTGATGTGCAACGCATGATGAACCTTTTGCCAATCACTCAGCGAGAGGTCGTATTTATGCGTTTCTACCAAAATCTGTCGTTCAAAGAGATAGCCGAACTCACCAATGTGAGCATCAATACGGCCTTGGGCCGCATGCGCTATGCGGTGATGAACATGCGCCGAATGGCAGCCGCCAACGGTGTTGCACTGCAATTAGATTAGAAAAACAAGCTGTGACAAGCGCGTTTGTGGCTGCCTTTTGCAGCAAGCACGTGCGCCAATGCCCATGACATAAAAGCGCTAGGCGGAAAACAACATGTGCCCCAACATCGTTTGAGGGGCTTGAAAGTCCCTTGTTGATAGGGGTGAGTTCTTCAATGCGATGGTGTTTTTCCCAACATAATAAAGGTTCCGTTTCGAATTGTTCGAAACGGAACCTTTATCATTTAACGTTTAGCACAACGCTTTTCCCCATCTGTTACCCTTGCCAAAGAGCCACTTTGCCCCTTGCCAGCGATGTTTGCACATCAATAAGGCGCTGGTTAGAGCTGCCACGAAAGCGCAATCCCACATCGCGGAGTGAGCGAACAAACGGTCCGTCTACAAGAACATCAAGCTGTTCGAGCAAAGCACGCCTGCCTTTGTCTTTGAGTAAGGCCTCGAAAGTAAAGCCCGTGTAGCACCAAATGTCTTTCTTCGTCTGTTGTTTTATCTCTTTGGCCAATGCCGTAAACGCCTCTGCTTGCAGCATTGGGTCGCCGCCGCTGAACGTAACATTGGCAAACGGGTCGGCCTTAATCACCTGCATGATGTGCCCGATGTTCATTTCTTCGCCGCCATCCCTGTTCCACGATTGTGGGTTATGGCAGCCTTCGCACGCGTGAGTGCATCCTGCACAATATATGCAGGTTCTAAATCCGGGGCCGTCTACGGTGGTGTCTTCAATAATAGACAGCACGCGCAATGTATATTTGTTGTCAGCCATTATCGTGTTGTGCTTATATGTACCATATTCGAAAGCGATGCGCCCTATCAAGTGCCACTTCGATGTTTGTTTGCAAAGCATGTTCAACCTTGCAAGCTGCCGCCACGCTCGTTATATTGCGTGTCTTATTCCGTTTCGTGTATCACCCTGTCTTTCAACTCGGCTAGCTTGCCGCTGTTCCACCTGTCGGTCGTTCCAACAAGATAGCCCGTAATGCGTTGCAACCTGTCTAAATGTTTACTGCCGCACTGTGGGCAAACCTCCAAGTTGGCCTCAGCATTTTCAAATCCGCAGTCTAAGCAACGGTTGCGGTTATGGTTTACGCTGCCATATCCCATGTTGTAGTGATCCATCATGTCTACCACGTTCATGATAGCTTGCGGATTATGTGTGGCATCGCCATCCATCTCTACATAAAAGATGTGTCCAGCCCTCGTCATCTCGTGGTAAGGTGCCTCCACCTCGGCCTTATGGCGCGCGCTACACTTATAATATACAGGCACGTGGTTAGAGTTGGTGTAATAGTCGCGGTCGGTAATGCCTTCCAACACGCCAAACTTCTTGCGGTCTATCTTGGTAAACTTGCCCGAAAGTCCTTCGGCAGGCGTTGCTAGCAAGCTGAAATTGTGGTGATACTTCTCCGAAAACTCGTTGCAGCGACACCTCATGTAGTCTACAATGCGCAAACCCAACTGCTGTGCCTCATCGCTTTCGCCGTGATGCACGCCAAGCAAGGCTTTAAGACATTCTGCCAAACCGATAAAGCCGATGCTTAAAGTGCCTTGGTTGATAACCTTTTCTATGGTTTCGTTGGGCGAAAGCTGCTCTGCGCCCGACCATAAGCTGCGCATCAGCAGGGGGAACTGCTTGGCCATAGCCGTTTTTTGGAAGTCGTAGCGTTCGTTAAGCTGCTTTGCTGCCACGTCGAGCATGTTGTCTAGCTTGGCAAAGAAACTGTTTATGCGCGCATCCTTGTCGGCAATGTCCATACACTCGATGGCCAACCGCACAATGTTGATGGTAGAGAACGACAGGTTGCCTCTTCCCACCGAGGTCTTCATTCCGTACTTGTTCTCAAAAACGCGTGTTCGGCAGCCCATCGTAGCCACTTCGTGCATGTAACGCTTAGGGTCGTCGGCCTTCCATGCCTCGCTTTGGTTGAAGGTGGCGTCTAAGTTGAGGAAGTTGGGGAAGAAACGCCGTGCCGTAACCTTGCATGCCAGGCAATAGAGGTCGTAGTTGGGGTCGGAAGGCAGATAGTTTACGCCGCGTTTTTTCTTCCATATCTGTATGGGGAAGATGGCTGTTTCGCCGTTTCCAACGCCGTCGTAGGTGCTGTTCAGCAATTCGCGGATAACGCAACGGCCCTCTGCCGAAGTGTCGGTGCCATAGTTAATCGACGAGAATACCACTTGATTTCCACCGCGCGAGTGGATGGTGTTCATGTTATGAATGAAGGCCTCCATAGCTTGGTGCACACGAGCCACGGTCTTATTGATAGCATGTTGCACGATGCGCGCCTCGCCTTCAAGCCCGTCGAGCGGCTTTTTCAGATAGTCGTTTATCTCCTTATTATATATATGGGCATAGTTTTCGCCCGTAAGCTCCTCCAAGGCCTTGACTTCTTCAACGAAACTTGAGCGAACGTAAGGGGCGAGATAAAAGTCGAAAGCGGGTATAGCCTGTCCGCCGTGCATCTCGTTTTGTGCCGTTTCCAGCGAGATGCAAGCCAGCACACTGGCCGTTTCGATACGCTTGGCCGCACGCGATGAGCCGTGTCCGGCCGAGAAACCGCGCTCCAAGATGTGGTCTAGCGGGTGCTGACAGCAGGTAAGCGACTTTGTTGGGTAATAGTCCTTATCATGTATGTGCAGGCGATTTTGGCGTACGGCCTCTCTGCTTTCTTCGCTCAGCAGGTAGTCGTCAACGAACGGCTTAGTGGTTTCGCTCGAAAACTTCATCATCATTCCGGCCGGCGTATCGGCGTTCATGTTGGCGTTTTCGCGCGTAATGTCGTTGTTTTTCACGTTGATAATCTCCAAAAACACGTCGCGCGTTTTGGCCTTTCTTGCCACGCTGCGTTGGTTTCGATAGGAAATGTAAGCCCTAGCCACATCTTTTCGGCTACTCTTCATCAGTTCCATCTCCACTTGGTTTTGGATGTCTTCCACCGTCATTTGCGGTTTTCCCACAAATCCGATGCGGTCTGCAATCTGCTGAACCAATCTTTCGTCTTCGCCTTTGTCGGTGTGGAGCATCGCTTTGCGTACGGCGGCCATTATCTTTTGCTCGTTAAAGCCCACAATGCGTCCGTCTCTCTTTACAACTGTCTGTATCATTCTCGTGAGGGTGTATTATTAGGTTCGTTATTTTGTTGTTGAATTATTACTGCAAAGATACTTTAAATATCCATTGGTTGTTCGTTTTGGATAACTTTTAACGCGTTAATATTTGTCAAACCGCTGATTATTAAATATTTATATTTTCGTTTTGGAAACTTATTAGTGTTTATTGTGTTTTTGATTTATCATTTTGAATAACTTTGTTTTCTTTTCTTCGTAAATATTAGTCCGTTTTATTGGCTTGTGTAAGCCCATTGATAGATAGCTGTTTACAGCGTTGTTGGCAGGTCAACTTGTCAACTGATGATGGTGAAAAATGGCTGAGTGTATTACCTTGTTTGCTCGACTGCTTGTTACTTCATCAACCCTGTCAACTGCCCATCTACCCCATATCACCTTGTCAACCCATCAGTTTTTTGTCTACTTTTTAGTAAGAATTTTAACATTTTGAGTGACTTTTTATCGGCCAACCGCCAACCCGACCGCGAAAAAACGATTCTCGCGAAGGTTGGTTTTGATGCAAAAAGGGTTAGCGTGTGAGTACTAGCAAAATGAATATTTATTTCAAATAACCGCTATTTGCACCAGTTTTTGGGCGATTTGTTGCTAAATACAGTGCAATATGCTGCTAAATGCGGTGCGTTTTGGTGCTAAACGCAAGGCATTTTGGTGCTAAACGCAGTGCGTTTTGGTGCTAAACGCAGGGTAAAATGCCGCTAAATGCGAGACAAAAAGTATAGAAATTCCACCGCAATTGTATAAATATAACCCTCTTGAGCCATCAACCACAGGGCTTAAAAGGACAAAATGGGCATTAAAAAGTGGATTTTTAGTGGCTAAAAGCAGGTAATTGGGCAAGAAAAATTACGGACATTCAACCAAACTAGAAAGGCTAAATGGTGCAAAATGCAGGTGTTGTTCGCAAAAATGGACTAAAAACAAATTGTGAAAGGTCGAAAAACGTGGCTAAATACATGCTTATTGGCCCTTTTTCTTTCTAGAAGGGGGTGGCGAACGAAGTGTGTTTTGTAAAGTATATCGTAAGTTTTTAAGTTTCTACGCTGTTGAGTTTATGAGTTGCTTAGTTTGTGATTTCACGTGTTATTAAGTTCGTCAGTTCATCAGTTTCTAAGTTGTTGAGTTTTTGAGTTGCTTAGTTTGTGAGCTGTTATAGTAGAAGGCAGTTAGTTTTACAATGACACGTTGGTTTGGAATAAAAGCCTGTGTTAGCCAGTATTAAGTTTGGAGATAGTAACTGGACTTGTGCACCCTGTCGCTAATCTGGACTAAAAACAAACTCAAGCCATGCTCCGAGAAAGAGCATGGCTTGCGTTTTGGTTGATGTTCACCACCAGTTATGGCTTTGGTGCCGTTAGGTACTATTTCTTTCCTTTAAATAATTGCCTGTGAAACTTGTCTTCGGCTTTAAGAATTTGAAAGACCGTAGTGGCAGGCAACAGGGTCATAAACTTGTTGTGGTAGTCTTTCAGCAACTCTTTCATTTCCAATTCCAGTTTGTCTTGCTGTTTCACGGCCTCGGCAGCCGTTTTGTTGTCGGTGGGCTTAACGTGCTTATAGTGTTTAATTTGTTTGAATATGTTGCGCTGTTTTTTACGCAACTCGCGATAAACAGGGAAGAAAGCCGCGCTTTCGGCTTGCGAAAGCGACACTTCGGCGGTGATGAATTTTTCTAGTTCGGCTTGAAACTGCTCGGGGTCGAACTTGTGTGGCGGATGCGCCACCATGCTTATGGCTGCAAATGCAAACAGTAATGTAAGTAGAGATTTTTTCATTTCAGCTTATATTTCGGAATAATGTACGTATATGTCTTCGTTATCCATCATCGTATAGTCGGCCACAGCATCTTTATCGGCACTGTTTATGATGGTGGCGATGGTGGGATGTGGGGGTACAGGCGTGGTGCCAGACGGCGATTGGGGGGCTGAACCCAAATATACGGCAACTCCAAATATGGCTGCACAAAGGCTTGCCGCCGCAATGTAAATGGGGCGTAGCAGCCGAGGGGTGCGCCTTTTGGGGGCAGGGCACTCGTTTTGGCCGTCTATTTTTTGCATTACAGCAGGTGGTAGGCTGTCGAAATAACCTTCTGGAACGCTGAAAGGCTGTTGATTGGCATCGGCCGAATGTTCGGTTTGTTCCATGATGGGAGTTGTTTTAAGCATTTATGTCGTGTTCTAAAAAACGCGCCAGGCTACATGCTTGTTGTGTGTAGCCGTTGTTTAATGGCTTTTACGGGCGTTTTCTGCTTGCCCCCTTTTAAAGGTAAGCGCAACGTGATCTGCTAAAACTCGATAAGCCATCAAAGGTAATTAATAGAAACGCCGACATTGGTAAAACGAAAAGACAAGCCAACAAGCTAGAAGACTAGTCTGCATCGGTTGATGCAAACTCCGGCAGGGAATGGCCTTGTAAGGGTAGGATATGCGGAAACTATTCGCAGCGACCTGCCTAAACAAATGGTGCGACGCGACGCGCCACGAGCCTCTTCGCAAGCCGGCTTGTCTGTGGGGCAGTGCGTTGGCCTTGTTCCTACACGATGGTAGAAAGCGGGGGAACGCCTGCCTGTTTTCGTCCTCAGTCGTTTAATGCTTTGACGCCCATTGGCGTTAAAGGTTTAAACGGGTGTTGAAAATATGCTGTTTTTTTGTCGGTTTGGCACCTCGTTGTTGCCTGTGAGCCATAAGCCGATGAAAGTTAGTGCGCCGTTGAGCATCAAAAGTTCGTAGCCAAAGCGGTAGGTGGAGAACTGCTGCGTGAGGGTTTCGACGACGAAACAGAGTAGGGGAGCGGCCAAACATACGGGCAACACCCACTTGCCGCCAACGTTGCGCCGAGTGAATAGCGCGTAGGCGAACAGTCCGAGCAGCGGGCCGTAGGTGTACGAGCAGAGAATGTATATGGCATCGAGCATCGAGGTGGAGTTTACTGCGCGGAAAAGGAGGATGAAGAGTGCAAACACGGCCGCCATGCCTAGGTGGGTGCGCTTGCGCAAGCGTTCGTCGTTGGGCTTGCCGCAGATGTCTACACAAAAAGATGTGGTTAGGGCGGTGAGGGCAGAGTCGGCACTGCTGAAAGATGCGGCCACAATGCCGATGGTGAATAACACAACCACCAGTGTGCCCAACGAACCGCTGGCAGCGAAGAGGGGTAACAGCTCGTCGCCCATGTCGGGTAGCGGCACACCTCGCTGAACGGCCAACATGGAGAGTAATACGCCAAGGGCAAGGAACAGCAAATTGGCCGGTACGAAGGCGAAACCGTATGTGCACATGTCTTTTTGGGCCTCGCGCAGGGTTTTGCAGGTTAGGTTTTTCTGCATCATGTCTTGGTCTAGGCCGGTCATCACCACCACGATGAAGGCGCCACTGATAAACTGTTTCCAGAAGTTTTGTTTTGAAACCCAGTCGTCTAGCACGAACATCCTACTTCTTTCGTCGGCAGCAACGGCCTGTATGGCCTCTGTTGGCGACATGCCTAGTGCGCCAATAACCTGCCAAATGATGAGGATGAGGGCGGTAAACATGCAAAAGGTTTGGAAAGTGTCTGTCCAAACAAGGGTGTTGATGCCGCCTTTGCGCGTGTAGAGCCATATCAAGCCTACCATCGTAAGCACGGTTAGGGCAAAGGGAATGCCTAAGGCATCGAGCACAAAGCGTTGCAATAGCATGCAAACAACATAGAAACGCACGGCTGCACCAGAGATTTTAGACAGGATGAAAAAGCCCGCGCCCGTGCGATAGGCCGACAAACCGAGCCTTTTGTCTAAGTAGGTGTAGATGGTGGTTAGGTTTAACTTGTAGTAAACGGGGAGAAGGAGGAAGGCTACGGCAAAATATCCCACGATGAAACCTAAGCAAGTTTGCATGTAGGTCATGCCAATGGCATTGACCATGCCTGGAACGGAAACGAAAGTAACGCCCGAAATGGATGCGCCAACCATGCCAAAGGCCACCATATACCAAGGCGAACGTTTGTTGGCACGAAAAAAAGTGGCGTTGTCGGCACGTCGAGAGGTGAGCTTGCTAAATATAAGGAGCAAGCCAAAATATGCGAGTATGGTTAAGATGATGAGCATAACGCGTGCAAAGTTACGATAATTGTATGGAAAAGCCTTATGCGCAGGGCCATTTGTTTGTTGCAGAAAAGTGTTTGCTGGCTATGCCGATGCCGTGGAGTGGAGCTTAAAATGCAAAGAGGGATGCACCGTTTGGGCATCCCTCTGAAATGGTTTTGTGCCTATGTGGGGCATCATGAAACATGCCTATCGTATTTTGGGCATGCCATGTGCGCACTGATAATGCCGCTTGGTGATGGAAAAGATGCCCCAAAACAGGCTTACAGGCTTTTTAGCTGGTGAATGGTTTCTTTGGGATTGGCCGACTTAAACACGTAGTTGCCTGCCACAAGCACGTCTGCACCTGCCTTAATAAGCAAGGGAGCCGTTTGCGCTTGCACGCCGCCATCTACCTCGATAAGGGCTTTGCTGCCTGTGCTGTCGATAAGTTGGCGTAGGCGTTTTACCTTGTTAAGGGTGTTTTCGATGAACTTCTGACCGCCGAAACCTGGGTTTACACTCATCAGTAAAACCAGGTCGACGTCGTTGATGATGTCTTCTAGCACGCTTACGGGTGTAGAGGGGTTGAGTGCCACGCCTGCTTTCATGCCCGTTTCGTGTATCTTGGCAACAGTTCGGTGCAGGTGCACGCATGCCTCTTGGTGCACGCACATCAGCATTGCGCCAGCCTTTGCCGTCTGTTCGATGTAGTTTTCGGGGTGCACAATCATGAAATGCACGTCCATAGGCTTTTTACAAGCCTTGCCAACGGCATCAAGAATAGGGAAGCCGAAGGATATGTTGGGTACAAATGTGCCGTCCATCACGTCCATGTGCAACCAGTCGGCTTCGCTTTCGTTAATCATTTGCACCTCGGCGTTAAGGTTTAAGAAGTCGGCCGAGAGCAAGGAGGGGGCTATCAGTGGCTTTTTCATCATGCGTTTAGTTTAGGCAAATGGTGTAACGCTGGCCATTTACCTGTATGGATTTATAACAATGGGCTATCTGCCTGATCATGTTAAGGGTTTTTTCTGAGGGTTTAAGCTCTTCGGGTGTAAAATACTTCATAGGCGATATTACCATATTATTAATAGTTTATATCGAAGTAACGCCTTGTGTTGTATTTTATTGTATGGGGTGTGGATAAATATTTAATGGGGGAGTTGGCGAGTTGAAAAGAAGATAAGCTAACAAGCTTATGCGTTGGCAAGGCAGTTAACTTGCTTGGTGTTAAGTTATGCGTTGTAGAAAACGTTCTTTTTCGTTCCTTTAAAAGTGCGTTTTGCCTTTCCACTTCGCTCAAAGCTCCGTGTCGGCGATTTCCAATTCTCGCCATGACAATGTCCGAGCAAGCTCGACATTGTTCATTTGGCTTAACGAAAACGTTCGTTTCTTCGTTGCCTTGGCTATATACTTGGGAATGTTGATGTTCGCCGACGGTTAGTCTTCGTGCGCTTTCAACACGCGGTGGGGCATGCGGCCATGCCCTAGCAACTCGATGGGACAGCCGAAATGTTCGCTCAACTCGTCGCTCGAAATCTCTGGTGTGTCGTGATAGTGCAGCGTTCGGTTGACACAAGCCACGGCTTTCACGTTTTGTAGGATGGTTCCAACGTCGTGGCTTACGATGATGATGGCGCAATCGTGGTTGATGACGTCGAGCATTTGGTACATTTGCTCTTGAAAGCGCTTGTCTATATAGGTGTTCGGTTCGTCTAGCACCACCACTTCGGGGCGCGAAACGATGGCGCGTGCCAGCAACACACGTTGCAATTGTCCGCCGCTGAGCGAGCCAATGGGGCGTTTGGCGAAGTCTTCCATACCCAACTTTTCGAGTGTTTGCGTAACCTGTTGTTTGTGATTGGCATCGAAAGGGGCGAAAAGTTTCTTTTGTCTACTAAGTCCCGACAGCACCACTTCTTCAACGGCGATGGGGAATTGGCGGTCGATGTCGTTGTATTGGGGCAAGTAACCGATGGTGAGTTCGGGCACTTGAACCCCATTTCGGAAGTAGGAAACCTTGCCGGAGAAGGGTTTCATCATGCCGAGAATAACGCGCATGAGGGTGGTTTTGCCGCCACCGTTAGGCCCGATGACGCCAAGGAAGTCGTGATCGAACACTTCCAGCGACACGTCTTGCAGGGCTACCTTCTCTTCGTAGCCTGCAAACACGTGTTCAAGTTTGATGATTGGTTGTTTCGGTGCGGTCATTTCAGCGATTTGGCTACCTTTATCATTTCTTTTTCCCAGTTGTAGGCCAGCGGGTTAAACTCAATTACTTCGGCTCCCACAGCGTTTGCGATGCTCTCCGAGTTGCGGTTGGCAAATTCTTTTTGCATGAAAAGCACGCGCACCTGACTGGCTTTCGCGCTGTTGATAATGTCTTTTATCTGCGCGGCAGAGGGTTCGCGCCCCTCGTCTTCAATGTAAATTTGGTGCAAGTCGAACTCGCTGGCGTAGTAAGTGAGTATGGGGTGGTAGATAAGGAAGGTGGTGCTCTTCTCTCTGGTGAGGTTTTCTCGAATTTGGTTGCTGGTCTCTTCAATCTTCGCGAGCAGCGTTTCGAGGTTCGCCTTGTAGTAAAGGCTGTCTTCCTTGTCTATTTGCAGTAACGCCTTATAGATGTTTTGGGCGATGATAGCCGCGTTTTTGCAGCTCATCCACGTGTGTGGGTCGGGTACGCCGTCGGTACTTTCGATGGGTTCGATGCCTTCGGACGAGTCGATGATGATGGTATGCGGAGCATTTGCTTTCAGTCTTTTCATCCAAGTCTGCTCAAATCCGATGCTACCCACCTTTACATAGAGGTCGCTATGCGATAGTTCAATCATCTGTTGCGCGGTAGGCTCGTAGGTTTCTGGGTTTCCGCCGATGGGTACCATCGTCTTAACGTCGAACCGATTGCCTGCAATGGCCTCGACAAAATATCTCAACGGCTCGATGGTAACCATCACCGTGCGCTTGCTTCCGCCCTTAACCATGGTGCAAGAGGCGAGCAACAGAACCGCGAGAGCGAAGAAAAGGGATATTTTCTTGTACATAAGCATTTTAAAGTAAGAAACTTGCGCCAAACACAAGTAAGGCGAAGCGAATGAATTTTCCTATTGTCATGCTAGTCACGGTGATGGTTACGTTTGCACGCATAAGGCCTAATACCACGGTTATGGCACTGCCAAGGATGGGCAGAAAGGCGAAAAAGCCCATCCATGCACCCCTTCCTGCCATGAAGTTTTCGGCTCGTTGGAGTTTTTCTTTCTTCACGTGCAGGTACTTTTCAATCCAGTCTGTACGCCCCATTCGGCCTACACCATAGTTTATCATGCCGCCAATGACGTTGCCTGCGGTGCCATATAAGATGAGCGGCCACGGATCTAAGCCAGCAGCTTGCAAGCCAACCATAACGGCCTCGCTACTGAAAGGGACAACACTGCCTGCCAAGACGGCGGAAAGAAACATGCCCCAATATCCGTAGTTGATGAGTAGGGCTATAAGGGAATCCATAAGTTGCAGACGGTGAGTAAGATTGAGGCTAGCCATAACACGCAAAATACGATGTTGGTGGCTGCCGTTCGGGTGAGTGTAATAAAGTGTCCGATAAGTGCTGCCGTGTTAATGATGAGTATGGGCAGCAGGTTGTCGGCGTGTTGGGGTTGCAACACGATGCAGGCAATGGTGAAGAGGTCTACCACTATCACCATTTCGTAAATCATGCGGTTGCGTATCTTGTCGTTTCTGCTACTTCGCAAGTAGTGCACAATGCCTATCAGCGACACAAGCGCAACGAAAAGGAAGGTGGCGATGCGGTTGTGGTCTATCTCTTGATATTGGAATAGGGGGGCGAAGAGAGCCAAGTCGGTGAAGTGTTGCACGAAAACTTCGGGCTGACCAGTGTAAACCAAGTAAGCACCAACGAACCAATAGGGGGCGATTAGCCCCAGAACGGATGCCCAGAAGTTGCGCCAACTCATGGACAATACGTTGGTGGCGTGCAAAATCCATAGCAATGGCACGAAGAAAAGAATCTGAACGAACACGGTTGAGGCCACGCCAATGAACAAATAGGCGTAGAAGGTTACGCCCGATGCCGTTCGTTCTTGGTAGGCATTGAACACGATGAGATAGAAAGCCGCGAAACAGGCTTGCACCAAGGCGGCCGACGGCGAGGCAAAAAGATAGTTGGCCGCGCACGCCAGCACAAGGAAGGCGCACGAAATCATGCGGCTATAAACCCTTAACAGGGCATTGACGTTGTTGAACTCTACCATGAGGTAGGTGGAAACGGCCAAGCATGCGAACTCGAACCAGAGGTTTTTGCCCACTAGTCCGCTTGCCAAGAACACCAACACGGCGTAAACGGCCGTGAAGGAGAGTGTCATCCTGCTTTCCGCAATCTTGTTTTGTAATCTCTTTACTACCATATCTATATGTTACTGGCGGTTGTTGGCCGCCGGTTGCCTATCGTTCGTTGCGCCACATGGCGGTGTTCGAACCCCTGATAGGGCTTTTGCTGTACGTTTCTCGCTATGGGCGAGGTGGTGGTTACAAGTCTTGACCGATGTCTTTTCTGAAATATTTGTCGGTGAAACGGATGGCATTTGCCGACTCGAAGCTTTTTTGTAGTGCCTCGGCCTTATCTTTTCCATACGAGCTAACCGCCAAAACGCGCCCGCCGTTGGTAACAAGCAGGCCGTCTTTAACGGCTGTTCCGCTGTGGAACACGATGCTTTCTGCCACGTTTTCGATGCCCTCGATGGGATAACCCTTGGCATATTCTTGGGGATAACCACCGCTAACGAGCATTACACAGACGGCAGCACGCTCGTCGAAAGCTACATTTCGGCTAGCGATATTGCCCTCGGCCACGCCCTCAAAGAGGTCGACGATGTCGGTTTTGAGCCTAAGCATCACGCTTTCTGTTTCGGGGTCGCCCATTCGGCAGTTGTATTCGATGACCATCGGGTTGCCTTCCACGTTGATAAGTCCGAAGAAAATGAAACCCTTATAGTCAATCTCCTCTTCTGCCAAGCCGTTTATCGTGGGGCGAATGATGCGCTCTTCCACCTTCTTCATCCACTCTGGGGTGGCGAAAGGCACGGGACTAACGCTGCCCATACCGCCCGTGTTGAGGCCTGTATCGTGTTCGCCAATGCGCTTATAGTCCTTAGCCTCGGGCAAAATTTGATAGTCTTTGCCGTCGGTAAGCACGAAAACAGAGCATTCTATGCCACTGAGAAACTCTTCGACAACTACGGATGTCGAGGCGTTTCCAAACATACCATCGAGCATGTGGCGCAATTCTGCCTTCGCCTCTTGCAGTGTTGGCAAGATAAGTACGCCCTTACCGGCGCACAGTCCGTCGGCTTTCAGCACGTAAGGGGCTTTTAGTTCTTCGAGAAAAGCCAGTCCTTCGTCGATGTTTTGTGCGGTAATGGTTTTGTAACGCGCCGTGGGTATGGCGTGTCTGGCCATGAAAGCCTTAGCGAAGTCTTTGCTGCCTTCGAGCGTTGCGCCTTTTCGCGATGGCCCGATGACGGGAATATGAGTCGTGCGAGCATCGTTCTTGAAGTCGTCGTAGATGCCGTTCACCAGTGGGTCTTCTGGTCCTACCACCACCATTTGCACGTCGTTGTCGAGCGCGAAACGCTTTAAGGTGTCGAAATCGTTGGCGTTGATGTCCACGTTTTGGCCCACTGTGGCCGTTCCAGCATTGCCAGGGGCGATGAAAAGCTTGCTAACCTTGGTGCTTTGTGCTATCTTCCAGGCAAGCGCGTGTTCTCTTCCGCCACTTCCCAACAGTAAAATGTTCATCCGTTTTATTTTAGATAATCGTCAAAATATTGTGAAATACGTTCGTGCAAGTGGGTGCTTTGGTGTCCGCGCATGTTATGTGGTTCGCCCGGATACACAAAGAAGTCGGGCTGTGTGCCCACTTTGATGCACTCTTGCAAGAAGTTCAGGCAGTGTTGCGGCACCACAACGGGGTCGTTCATGCCTGTTATTATTTGCAGTTTTCCTTTTAAGTTCTTGGCCTTTGGCAGCAAACTGCTCTCGGCATAGCCCTTGGGATTGTTCTGTGGCGTACCCATATAGCGTTCGCCATACATCACTTCGTACCACTTCCAGTCGATAACAGGACCGCCAGCAACGCCTACTTTGAACACTTCGGGGTGGCTGGTGATGAGGTTGGTGGTCATAAATCCGCCGAAACTCCATCCATGAACGCCCATGCGGTCCTTGTCTACGTAGGGTAAGGAGGTGAGATATTCCACACCTTTCATCTGGTCTTTCACCTCTTCTACGCCAAGATGATGGAACGTGGCCTGCTCGAATGCGAGACCGCGTGCACTACTTCCGCGGTTGTCGAGAATGAAAAGCAGGTAGCCTTTCTGTGCCATATAAGTTTCCCAACCACGCGACCAATAGTGCCAACGTGCCTCAACGTTGCGTACTCCTGGCCCTCCGTACACGTAAATGATGGTGGGGTATTTCTTGTTCGGGTCGAAATTGGTGGGTTTCACCATGCGGTAATACAAGTCGGTGGTGCCGTCGGCAGCCTTGATTGTGCCACACGAGTATTCGGGAACGGTGTAACCCTTCCAGGGATTGTCGGCAGTGAAGTAGCGAGTTGCCTTTGCCGAGGCCACGTTCACAATGTCGATGTTGCGTGGAACGGTGGGTTCGGTGTAGCTATCGAGTATCCATTGCCCCGAAGAGCTTAGTGCTATCTTGTGCGAACCGCCTTCGCCAGTGGTGTTGGCATGGCATCCCTTGCCATTATCCAGCAGTCGGCGTGCGCCCGTTTGTAGGTTAACGGCGTATAGATTGTTCTGAATAGGACTGGCCTCTGTAGAAAGTATGATGGCCTCTTTGGTCTTCGCATTAAATCCCATCAAGTCAATCACAACCCATTTGCCCGTTGTAAGTTGCTTAATTTGCTTTCCGCTAGTGTCGAACAGGTACAAATGGTTGTATCCGTCTTTCTCGCTTTGCAGTATAAAGCGGCTGTTGTCCCAGGGCAGAAACGTGATGGCGTGCATGGGATGCACGTACTTGTCGCTCGATTCGGTGTAGAGCGTGGCCGTTTTGTTTCCCGTTGTAGCGTCGTAAGCGTCTAGCGAGTAGTGGTTTTGTGCTCTATTCAGTTCGATAAGGTATATCAGCTTGCCGTCGGGCGACCAAGCGATGTTGGTAAAATACCTGTCTGTGGGGTCGCCCGTGTTGAGATACACAGTCTTATCCGTCTTCAAGTCGTATATTCCCACGGTTACGAGGTGCGACTTCTCGCCGGCCATAGGATAACGAATGGGTGTTTCGGTGGCGATACGTGTGTCGATGTCTACCAAAGGATAGTCGGCCACCATTGATTGGTCCATTCTGTAAAACGCCAGCTTTTGTCCATCGTTGCTCCAAAACGTTCCTTTATATATGCCGAACTCGTCGCGGTGCACGCTTTGTCCGTAAACGATGTCGCGACTACCGTCTTTCGTCAGTTGTTTATGTGTTCCTTGGGCGTTACATACGTAGAGATTGTCGCCTTTAACAAAGGCCACGGCGCGCGATTGGGCGTTCCAATCGGCAAAACTCTCATCTTTCGTATCTTGTTTCCATACCAGCTGTTTGGTTTTCCAGTTCACCAGTATGCGCGTTTTGCTTGCGTTGAGCAGCACGAGCGGCTGATTGGGGTAGGGGAAAGTGGCGTGATAGAACGAACGCACCTTGATGTTGCCAGCCGATTCAACCCATTGGTTCACGTCGTCTAGGCTGAACAGGCGGGTTTCTTTGCCCGTGTTCTTGTCTATCAGTGCGCAAAATTCCGCATCGGTACGCACCAGTTGGTCGCCCCACCATGCGGTGTAGCGGTTTTTGGGCACCATGTTATGGAAGTTGTTACCACCATAATTAAGGTCTTCCAGTGTGAATTGTTTCTGTGCCGACATACTTTGCGGTGCGAAAATCATTGTTGAGAGCATCGCTCCCACGATAAGTTGTTTAATCGTCATGGTCTATAAAGTTAGCAGAATTACGTCCAAAGTTCTTTCCTCCGCGCTTGTCTGTGCGTTCAAAGCTCTTTCCCTTGCGGTTAAAGTCTTTGCCTTTGCCTGCGAAGGGCTTGCCGCCACGCTCGAACGAACGGCCACCACGCTTGTCATCGCGGTCGGCATACGATGTCGTTCGTCTGCGTTTGCGTTCTTCGTTGCGCTCCTCGGTGTGCGCGAAGTGGTTTTTAAAGGTGTACGAACGTATGTCGTCGGTGTCTTGCGAACTGTCGTCGTCCAGCCTTTTCTTAAATTCGCGGTTCTTCTTAAACCTGTTTTTCTCGGCCATTTGGCGCTTTTCTTCGTCGGTTTTCACCACGCCACCCTCTTGGCGGAAGTCTTTTAGCGACCCGTCGAATATGGCATACTTGCGAAATTCGCACTCCAACGACCCATTATATACGGGAATTTTGATGGATGGTTTCAGTCCAATCTGGTCGAAACACTCCTCGCGATAGCTCAACACCCACGCATCGTTGCCCATGAATTGGTGTTTAAGCCTCTCTCCAATCATCTTATATGTCCCAAGAAGGTTGGGTGTAGAGATGCGTTCGCCGTAAGGCGGGTTGGTAACGAGTATGCTTTTGTTCTCAGGTTTCTTGAAATCCTTGAAGTCGGCCTGCTCAATGGTGATGTCTTTGGTAAGTCCCGATGCGCGAACGTTTAGTCGTGCCGTGTTCACAGCCTTCATATCTACGTCGTAACCGTAGACGTGGTGGTTAAATTCGCGTTCGTTGCTGTCGTCGTTATAGATGTTGTCGAACAGCTCTTGGTCGAAGTCGGGCCACTTTTCGAAAGCGTATCTCTTGCGGAAAACGCCTGGCGAGATGTTGCGAGCGATGAGAGCAGCCTCTACCACGAGCGTTCCCGACCCGCACATGGGGTCGATAAAGTCGGTTTCGCCTTGCCATCCCGTCATCAATATCATGCCGGCGGCCAACACTTCGTTTAGCGGAGCCTCCACCGACTCTTGCCTGTAACCGCGGCGATGCAGGCTTTCGCCACTCGAATCCAGCGATAGCGTACAGTCGTACTCGGCAATGTGGATGTTCAAACGTATGTCTGGGTTGCTCACCGATATGTTGGGGCGTTTGCCCGTGCGCTGGCGAAACTGGTCAACAATGGCGTCTTTCACCTTATAGGTAACGAAACGCGAGTTGCGGAACTCTTCCGAGTACACCACAGAGTCGACCGAGAAAGTCTTTCCTTCCTCGATGTGCTTGCTCCAATCAATCTTTTGTATCTCCTCGTACACGTCGTCGGCCGACCTTGCCTTGAACTTGGCGATAGGTTTTAAAATCCTAATGGCCGTGTGCAGTTGGAAATTGGCGCGATACATCGTTTCTTTGTCGCCCGTAAACGACACCATGCGCCTGCCAATTTGTACGTTGTTTGCCCCCATTTGGGTAAGCTCCTTGGCCAAAACGGGTTCCAGACCCATGAAAGTTTTGGCTATGAGTTCGAATTCCATTGTATATAGTTGTTGTTATTTCGTTTTCTTAAATATGTGCGTATTAGGCTCCACGTCTTCTGTTACCCACACGTTGGCACCCACCACGCTGCCTTTGCCGATGGTTACACGACCTAGGATGGTGGCATTAGAGTAAACCACCACGTCGTCTTCCAATATCGGGTGTCGGGCAATGCCCTTAATGGGGTTGCCGTCTTCGTCTTTGGGGAAACTTCGTGCGCCTAGCGTAACGCCTTGATACAGCTTAACGTTGTTGCCGATGATGCAGGTAGCCCCGATAACAACGCCCGTACCGTGGTCGATGGCAAAGTGTTGGCCAATCTGCGCAGCGGGGTGTATGTCTATTCCCGTTTCCGAATGCGCCATTTCGGTTAGCATTCGCGGTATCAGTGGCACGCCCATAAGCAGCAATTCGTGCGCAATGCGATAGTTAACCAATGCCTTGATGGATGGATAACACGATATAATCTCGCCGAAACTGCCTGCTGCTGGGTCGCCGTTGTATATGGCGGCCACGTCGGCAGCCAGCATTTGGCGCACGGCAGGTAGCCTTTTAATCAGGTCTATCGACATTTCTTCGGCTGTGCAGCGCATGTCGGTGGCGGTATCGCTTGCATCGCAGCCATCGCAGCTGGCAAAGCACAGGCCTGCCTGTATCTGGTCGGTAAGAAGTTGGTTGAGTTTTTCTACATTAACACCAACATGAAACTTGATGGTGCGCGAGTTAACGGTAGACTTGCCGTAATATCCGGGGAAGATAATGGCACGCAACAGTTCCACAATCTTTTTGAGAACCTCTCCCGAAGGGATAGGGTTTCCATCCTTGTGTTGGTGAAAAATGCCTTTCAATGCCTTGGCATCCGAAAGCTCTTCCGCGATATGGGTCAGCGTGCGCGTTAAGTCGGCAGTGGTCATCAATGTTGTTATGTCAATGTAGATGTATGTGTGGCGTTTACGCTAATGCCTGCAAGAGGTGCTTGTTTGGCCTTTGCGAATACAGCCTATTTAGTGCAAAAGTAGCAATAATTTATCATTTGTCAACAGATTAAGGCCGAAATTTATATTAAAATGTGCAACTACTTGACCGCTGATAAGGAAATGCGTGAGTTCGAACCCGTCGAACTCACGCATTTTCGTTATTATAGTGGTAAAAGATACGCACGATGCGCCCTGTTAAAATGGCTTTCGGGGCGTGGCGTTTACTTCACCAACTTTTGCAATATGGGTGTGGTTTGTCCGGCAACGCTTGTCTGAGGCGTGTCGTTTTGCTGTTCGAACACCACAATCTTGTTTTCGCCCTTCTTTAAGAAACAACCGGGAAGGTAGAGCGTTTGTTGCGGTCCACGTTTCCAATAGCGGCCAAGGTTAATGCCGTTAACAAAGACGATGCCCTTACCCCATGTCTCCATGTTGAGGAAAGTGTCGCCAGTGGTGTCTAGGTTGAACGTTCCCGAATAGAGTGTAGGCAGCCCCTTGTTGTTGGCCGTAGGCAAGGCGTTAACGTCGGGAGCATCGTTCATGGGCAGTTTGTACATCTGCCAGTTGCCCGTTATCTCGTTTCCGTCGATAACCACAGGGCCGTTAATGCCCTTGATGCTTTGGGTGATGCGTGCGCCGTAGTTTATTCGGCCCATGTTTTCAACCAAGATGTCGAGCACGCCGTTGAACGGGACGTTTATCTCGATGCTGTCTACATCGCTAACGCGGTCTAGTTCGCCCACCTTCTGGCCGTTTACGTAAACCAAAGCGTAGTCGGCCAAGCCGGCTACTTTCAGCATTCCGCCGATGGGTTGGTTAAAGTGTCTTCTGTATAGCACGTAGCCATGCCCTTGGTTCAGGTCTTCAAAGGTAAGTGGCTTATCGCTTTCAACGGCTTTACCCTTGGTAAGCAGGTTCAACACGTCGGCACTCTTGTTCAGCTTGATGTTGGGGATGGCTATAACGGGAATGCGTTGGGGCATGGCAGGCACGTTATACTTAACGTTCTTTATCATCAGTGCGCGCAGGGCGTCGTACTTAGGCGTGTTCCAACCAGCCTCGCTGATGGGTGCATCGTAGTCGTACGAGGTGAGGTCGGGCTGCAAGTTGGTGGCGGTGGTGTAGTTGGCACCCGACGTAAAGCCGAAGTTTGTTCCGCCATGCACCATATAATAGTTAAAGCTGATGCCATTTTCAAGATACTTGGCAGTTTGTTTCACTATCGACTCGGTGCTTACTTGTGGGAAAGGCTCTGCCCAATGCGACAGCCATCCGGGGTAGAACTCGGCTACCATGTATGGACCTTTGCCGCCATTATATTCGTTTACCACCTTTTTAAGTTTCTCGATGTCGCTTTCTCCGTTAGCCGTTGGCAGTGCGCCTTCTATCGTACCGCCCTTGAAAAGCCAACTTCCGTCTGATGTGAACAAGGGAACATCGAAACCAGCATCGAGCAATTGCTGCTTAATCTTGGCACTATAAGCACGATGGGTTTCTAAGGGTATGTCTTTGCGTTGTGCTACATACGAACCGAACTCGTTTTCGGCCTGCACCATAATGATTGGTCCGCCCTTGGTTATCTGCAAGTCGCGCATCTGCGAGGCCAATTGGTTGATGTAAACACGGCACGAATCGAGGAACGGCTGATTGTCGGCGCGTATCACCAAGCCCTTAGCCTTAGACAGCCACCAAGGGTAGCCGCCAAACTCCCATTCTGCACAGCAATAGGGACCAGGCCTTAGAATAACCAGCATACCTTCTTCGGCAGCGGTCTTAACAAACTGTCGCAGGTTGCGGTTTCCCGTTTTCCAATCCCACTTGCCGGGTTCTGTTTCGTGATAGTTCCAAAACACGTATGTGGCAACAGCGTTCAAGCCCATTGCCTTCATCATTTTCATTCGGTGACGCCAATAAGGGGCAGGCACGCGGGCATAGTGCATCTCGCCCGAATGCAATTGCATGGGCTTACCATTGTAAACGAATTGGCCATCGGCGATGGCGAAAGTGTTACGCGTAGTTTTTGTTTGCTTGTTTTGTTTGGCCTCGGCATTTGTTGCTGCAAGCAACATCAAGGCTGCCACGGCCAAGAATTTAAGATGTTTCATCTGTCTATTCTAGTTAGAAAAAATATCGGGTTTCGGTTTTAGTTCATTGTTTTCTTGCGGCATCGCGTGGCTCGTGGTACGGCCATTGGCGATAATTGGTGCAAAAATAACAAAAGATTGGTAGATGAGAACTAATAAAATGGTGGTTTAGATAATTTTAACGAGTGACAAGGTGTTGCGTAACTAAACAAATGATGGGCATGATGTGCTTTTAACTCGATGTGGTTATGTGTGAATTAATTATATATAACTCTGTCGTGACTGTAAGAAATATAATGGAACATTTGCGGAACTTCAAAAAGGTGAAGTATTTCTTTGTTGAAAATTAATTTCTTCGTATATTTGCAAATATCCAACAATAACTTTATCAACTAAAAACTTAGATTATGGATAAATTGCTTAAACTTATGCCGTTAATGCTACTTCTATTTTTAGCTGGATGTAGTAGCAAGAATGATGATGAAGAGTCGGAAGTGTTTAGCACAACCCTCAACATGATGAATGAAGATAATGGCAAAACCCATTTTGAGGGAACACAATACTATATAGACAAATCTAATAACTTTGTTTCTGAATCTAGGGATTGGTGTTTTGTAGATGCTGGCAGCACATCCTTGTCTAACACGAAATGGCAAGCCGACCCGGCAAACAGAGTGTTTGCGGCTGCTGTGCAGTACAAGCATTGTTATCATTTCTTTGAGACTGCTCGTTTAAGATTTTTCCCTTCTGGGAAATGTGCGGTTTTAGTTGGCTCTGTATTTTATAAGCTGTGGGTGGATGACCCAATTACGGAGGGAAATACCACTAAGGGAGCTGTAGTTAAGTTCGTTAAGAACATTGCTTCCACTAATGCGCTCCCTGCAAAAGAAAGTGTGATAGGTGAAATGAATAATGAAGTAGGAAATAAGATAGAGTATTCTGTGCCAGAGGGAGCAGAATGTACTTTTGGGTATTACCCAACAGACAGAAGGAGTGATTTTAATATACAAGTTAATGGTGGCAAGTTGACAATAGAACTAAAATCGTGGAAAGACGATTTTGAAGGAAGAAGTTACATAGACTACGAGATTTACATCAGACATGGTACTTTGTGGACAGCTGTGTATTTCCGTGTAAAGCCCTATTAGGAAATAAAAGTGGTTTATATAAAAATGTGCTTGCCTGAATACATGCTTGTGTTCAGGCAAGCTTTTTTTACTGAAGTTTAATGTATGCCCTGCAACTGCCCGCACTGGCTGTAGTAAGTGTACGTGCTTTCCGTACTGTTGCCCATGCGCGCGAACATGGCATAATTATTTTTTTTGTGTGTCTAGTTTTCAGTAAGAAATTTAACATTCTGAGTGCTCTTTTTGTCCCCAATCGTTTACCTTGCGGCAAAAAATCGATTCTCGCGAAGGTTGGTTTTGATGCAAAAGGGGGTTAGTTTATGAATGCAGCAAAATGAATTTTTATTTAAGATAACCGCCATTTGTGCCAACTTTTGGGCTATTTGCTGCTAAATGTACTGCAATTTGGTGCTAAACGGAGTGCAATATGCCGCTAAACGCAGTGCGTTTTGATGCTAAATGCAGTGCGTTTTGATGCTAAATGCAGTGCAAAATGCTGCTAAATGCGAGGCGAAAAGGATAAAAATACATCGTAATGGTATAAATTATACGTTTTAGAGTTGTTGAAAACATGGCCGAAAAGGGCAAAATAGCCATTAAAAAGTGGCATTTTAGGGGTTAAAAGCGGGTAATTGGGCATGAAAAATTATGAGTTGGCAGCTAAACTAGAAAGGCTAAATGGTGCAAAATGCAAGTTTTGGTCTTAAAAATAGACAAAACGAGATGCGTGAAAAGCTAGAAATAGTGGCTTTTTACCTGCTTTATGACCGATATTCTCGCTAGAATGGAGTGAAAATTAGAGCGGCTTTGTAAAATAAAAGACAGGAATTTAAGTTTTTGAGTTAGTGAGTTAGTGAGTTGATGAGTTGATGAGTTGTGAGTTGGTTAGTTGATGAGTTGGTGAGTTGGTGAGTTGATGAGTTGATGAGTTGATGAGTTTTTGAGTTGACGAGTTGGTGAGTTGATGAGTTTATGAATTGGTTAGTTGATGAGTTGGTGAGTTGATGAGTTGATGAGTTGGTGAGTTTATGAGTTGGTGAGTTTATGAGTTGGTGAGTTGGTGAGTTTATGAGTTGATGAGTTGATGAGTTGATGAGTTGATGAGTTGATGAGTTGATGAGTTTTTGAGTTGACGAGTTGGTGAGTTTATGAATTGGTGAGTTGATGAGTTGATGAGTTGATGTATTCGGGAGTTGTTGGTTTTTCACGAGTTTATACGCCAGTGAGTTGATTTGCCCTGCATTTCGTATATGAGAGGAGTGCTTATCTTGTGTTGGCATCACAGAGGTAACAAACTCCTCTCAATTTATTGGAATATTATAAGCCAAGACGTTTTCAATGAGTGTACAAGTTGATAAGTTGATGGGCGTATCCATTTTTTCACCTTTTCACCTTTTCACCTTTTCACCTTTTCCCTTTTTCACCTTTTCACCTTTTCACCTTTTCCCTTTTCACCTTTTCACCTTTTCCCTTTTTCACCTTTTCCCTTTTTCACCTTTAAACGCTTTCCTTACTTTAAGAGGTAACGTTGGCGCGACTCAATAATCTCACCCATGTGTTCGGTTGCCCACGCAAGTAGGTTGCTAATGTGTGGAAGTAGGCTCTTTCCTTTGTCTGATAGCGAGTACTCTACGCGTGGCGGAACTTCGGGAAAAGCAAGGCGGGTAATAAGTGCATCGCCTTCGAGCATCTTTAAAGTAGCCGTGAGCATTTTCTGTGATATGTCTGGGATGTTGCGTTGCAACTCCTTGAAACGCAGGTTGCCATTTGTTTCTAAGGTGAAAAGCACCAACATCGACCACTTATCTCCCACTCTCGATAGTATATTTCGGACGGGACAATTAGGGAAAAGCGCGTCACGTACTTCTGTTCTGTTCATATTAATAGGTTTTTTAAGTTGCATTACTACACAAAAGTAACTATTATCCTTTGCAATGCTTGTCTGTTTATTGTTAAACAGTGCTAAAACTTAAAGGCGTAACTCGATATATTTCAGCATTACTTACTTATAGGTAACTGGCTCACCTTGTTGTGCCTACTTGTGCGAACCATTGATTGTCAATACCTTTGCATCGTCAGAACAATGACGATTAAACACAAAATTAATTATACAATAAAGATTATGAGGACTGTAAAGACAACAAGAGAAGGTAAGAATTTCACAGCAGTGAACATCGGTAAGCTAAACGAAGTGAAGGATTATGTACTGCCTTTGGGCGACATTGAAATACCTGGAAAGGTGTTTGTGGGCCAGGCATTGCAGGCAACAGGTAGCGAAGTGTCGTTCCAAACGCTGGTTCCTGGTCAAGATAGTGGTTTCCTTCATACGCATAAAACTCACGAAGAACTGTACTTTATTCTTAAAGGCGAGGGCGAGTATCAGGTTGATGGCGAGGTGTTCCCCGTGTCGGAAGGTAGCATCGTTCGTGTTGCGCCAGCGGGTAAGCGCGCCTTAAAGAACACTGGTGAGGGCGAGATGCTGATGCTTTGCATACAATACAAGGCCGATAGCTTTGGCGAGAACGATTCTCCTGCTGGGGATGGTGTGATACTTGGCGATAAGCTAACATGGTAATCGACCCGCAATATCCTACATGTCCAATCCGCAATGTCCTTTCAAGGCTTTGCGGATTAGATGCTTTATGGGTGATACTTGTTCTAGCAGAGCGCGTGTCGGGTTCAATGGAGCAACTTTGTTGGGGTATAGTAGGGATGACACATCAACAGGTTGCATCTGCCGTTCGTATTTTGATGGAAGACCATCTTGTTGAGAAGTCAAGCGGTGTATATCACTTATCGCCATTAGGGCAATCGGTATTGCCTTATGTTAAAGAGCTTGTGGGTTGGTGCGAGATGCAAAGTATGTGTTGACAAAGTGCAGTGCCATTGTGCATTGGGTGTTATGGATGGGCATGTATTATCTAGTAATGCCCACGTTTAAGACGAAAAAGCCCCGAAAGCATAACGCTTTCGGAGCTTTATTACTTGTGTGCCCTTGGTGGGTAAGTGTCTTATCCTCGTGGGCAAGATGGTTCGTGAGGGTTACAGGGCTGCGAAAATCCAATCGTAAACATAGCTGCAAACACCGAAAAGGGCTACGCCAACGGTGCAGATGGCTAAGGCCACACGTGTGTTGCAGTCGCTTTTGAAGGCTGGCAAGGGGTTTTCGCTCTTGTTGATGTACATCGCCTTAACGATGAGCAAGTAGTAGTAAAGGCTGATAACGGTGTTAATCAACGCGATGAACACGATGGCGTAAGCCCAGGTGCTGCCTTGTTCTAGGGCGGCCATAAATACGAAGAACTTGCTAAACATACCTGCAAAGGGCGGAATGCCACCAAGCGAGAAGAGGGCCAACGTCATAAGGAAGGCCAACTTGGGGTTGGTGGAGTAGAGTCCGTTGTAGGCATCCATGTCGGTTACGCCGTTGTTGCGCTCTTCGATGGCACTGATGATGGTGAAAACACTCATGTTGGCCACCACATACACCAATATATAATAGGTGAGAGCTGTTACGCCCATACCCGAATCGCCCATCACGGCCAGCATGATATATCCTGCTTGCGAAATAGAGCTGAACGCCATGAAACGTTTAAGTTCGGTTTGGCGTATGGCGAAAAGGTTGGCAATGGTGATACTCAACACAATGACAATGCCGAGAAGATATTGCCATTGTTCTAACAAGACACCGAAAACGTGCATCAGGATAGCGCAAAGCGCAAAGGCTGCTGCACCCTTAGACACCACGGAGAGATAGCCCGTGATGGTTGTTGGCGCACCTTGATAGGTGTCGGCTGTCCAGAAGTGGAAGGGCACAAGCGAAATCTTAAAGCCCAATCCGCTGAAGAAGAACACCATTCCCATAACCGTCATGGGCGTGGCCGATAGGTGTTGAGACACTTCGTTGAAGTAAAGCGAACCTGCATCGGCATAGATGAAGGTGAGCCCATAGAGCATCACGCCGCTAGAAAAGGTTGCGGTGAGGATGAACTTGGCGCCTGCCTCGGCCGAATTGTGGCGATACTTGTCGAATGCCACCAAGCAAGCCATAGGCACGGATGCCATTTCGAGCCCTAAGAAGAAGAGCAAGAAGTGGTCGGCACTTACCATCATGTTCATTCCAAGCAGTGTTGAAATGATGAGCATATAAAATTCGCCTTCCTTAAAAGTGCTGTCGGGACGCGAAAGCCACGTGCGTGCCTGTATGAAAACGATGAGTGTTCCGAAGGCAAGGATGGTTTTCAACACGCCAATCATGGGCGTGGTGGCATACATTCCGCCAAAGGCCGTGGCTGGTTCGGTGGGACAGCAGTTCAGAAGAATATGTATCAGCATGAATGCGCACACCAAAGGATTGAACCAAGGACGTGGCGAAGGTGTCGTTTTATCGTCGGTTATCACGATGGGGGCCTTATGAGCTGTGGCGAAATCTATGATAAAGACAATCACCAACATGGCCATCAAGGTAACCTCGGGCATCATGTGGAAAAACTGACTATAATCTAAATTCATTGTACGAAACGTTTAAAGTGATGCTATTGCGGTTACGTTGTTGATGTGGTCGATAATCGGACCTAGCGTGTCGCTGATGATGTTGCTTGCCCAAAGCGGTGCAAGGCCAAGGCCTGCAACGCAGAAGATGAGGCAGCCAACGGCGAAACGTTCGTCCCAGGTGGCATCGGTGAGTTGCTCGTAGTGGGGGTCGGCAACCTTGCCAAAGAGTATCTTACCCACAACACGCAGGATGTAGACCGCCGTGATAACGATTGCCGTACAGGCAATGATGGTGGCCGTGCGGTGGAATACGTCGTTGTTTTGGAACGAACCGACGAAGATGGTCATTTCGGCAACGAAACCAGAGAAACCTGGCAAGCCCAAGTTGGCCAAACCGGCAATGACATAACCCACGCTGAGGAAGGGCATAATCTTCATCAATCCGCCCAGCTGACGGATGTCGCGCGTGTGTGTACGGCCGTAAATCATACCGATAAGGGCAAAGAAGAGGGCCGTCATCAGTCCGTGAGAGAGCATCTGCAAGATAGCTCCCGTGCACGAAGTCTGCGTCATCATGAGCAGGGCGAAGAGCACCAAGCCACAGTGCGACACCGAAGAGTATGCGTTAATGTACTTCAAGTCGGTTTGCACGCAGGCCGAGAAGGCACCATATACCACCGAAATAGTGGTGAGGATGATGAAAATCCATGATAGCTGATGGGCTGCTTCGGGCAAAAGCACGATGGCAATGCGGAAACATCCATAGCCTCCAAGTTTCATCAGTACGCCTGCATGGAGCATAGATACGGCTGTAGGAGCCGATGCGTGACCGTCGGGCGACCATGTGTGGAAGGGGAAGAGTGCGCCAAGCACGCCAAATCCGATAAATACGAAGGGGAAAAGCACCTTTTGTACGCTCTCTGGAATGTTGTGGAGGGCTTGCAATTCGAGGATGTTCATCGTGGTTGCACCACTGAAGAAGTAGATGCCGATGATGCCGATGATGAGCAAAGCCGAACCACCCATAAGCATGAGGGTTAGTTTCATGGCCGAATACTCCTTCTTGCCGCTACCCCAAACGCCGATAAGCAGGTACATGGGGATAAGTGCCACCTCGTAGAACATGAACATGGTGAAGAGGTCTACCGAGATGAAGAAACCGTAAACACCAATGCTAAGCAGGGTGAACCAAAGGAAATATTCTTTTGTTAGTGGCTTTAACTGCCACGAGGCAAATGTGCCTGTGAAGACGATGATGCTAGAAAGGAGGAGCATCACCACCGAAATGCCGTCGACACCAACGGCGTAGGCTATGTTGAGCGGCTTAAACCAATCCACGGTGTATTGAAACAACATGGCATCGGTGTTGCCTGCATCGCGCATTTGAAGGAAAGCGATGGTGAGCCAAACCGAAAGTACCAACAAGCACGACGAGCCGACAACCATCACACCGCGCACTTGATTGAGGTTGCGCGAAAGCCAAAGGCCCAGCAACATCAGCACGGGGATAACTACGAATAATGTTAATATACTCATTTTTGTTTTTCTTTTATTTGGTTGTTACCTCATATTACAACATATATAGCAAAACCAAGGTAAGCGCAACGGCTCCGGAGAGGAACCAAATGGCGTAATGACGCACGTCGCCGCTTTGCCAGGGACGTATGCTTTCGCCTGCTTCGTTGGAACTCCAAGCTAAGAAGTTGAACGTGCCGTCGATTACATGACGGTCGAACCACGCGATGGGCTTGGATATAAGGCGGAAGATGATGCGATGGGTAACGTATTGCCAAATCTCGTCCATATAGAAACGCTTGTAGGCTGCACGGTGAAGTGCGGGGAACGTCTTGGCCAACTTGTCGGCGAAAGGCGTTTCGGCCTTCTTGTACATCAGCATTGCTGCTGCAATTCCAATAAGGGCCAATGCCACACTGGTGCCTGCAACGGCCCAATTGATGTGGGTATGGAAACCTATGCCGTTGGCTGAAACGAGTTCGCCGAAAGGCAAGAAACCGCAAGTTACCGTGATGACGGACAGGAATATCAAGGGGAAAGTCATCGTGAGCGGTGCCTCGTGAGGCTTGTGCGCTCCTTCGTTGATGTGCGTTTCGTAGTAGCTCTTGCCCCAGAATATCACATAGTAGAGTCGGAACATGTAGAAAGCCGTCATCATGGCGATGCCGCTCATCACTGCGCCCATAACAGGACTGAAATTGTAGCAAGCTACTAATATCTCATCCTTTGAGAAGAAGCCTGAGAAAGGCGGTATGCCAGCGATGGCGAGACAGGAAATGAGGAACGTCCAGTGCGTAATGGGCATGTACTTGCGTAGTCCGCCCATGTATTCTTTCTCGTTTGAGTGTACGGCATGTATGATACAGCCTGCACCTAAGAAGAGACAAGCCTTGAACATGGCGTGAGTGAAGAGGTGGAACATGCCTGCCATGTAGCCAAGGCCTTGCACATCGGCGTATTCTTCGGTCATAGCCACGGAGCCTGTTGCAGGGTCGGGCATACAAACGCCAAGTGCCACGAGCATGAAACCAATCTGCGAGATGGTAGAGAAAGCCAAAACACGCTTGATGTCGCTCTGTACGCAAGCCACAGCTGCGGCATAGAAGGCCGTGAAGGCTGCGATGTAGGCAATCCAATGCAGCTGTTCGGGGGCGAACTCTACGAAGATGGGGAACAGACTGGCCACAAGGAACACGCCTGCTACAACCATCGTTGCGGCATGGATAAGCGCCGATACGGGCGTAGGGCCTTCCATTGCATCGGGCAACCAAATGTGCAAGGGGAACATCGCGCTCTTACCAGCACCGCCGATGAACATGAAGAACAGGGCTACGGGCATCATTACGGCCGAACCAGCCACCTGCTCGTGGAGCGAAGGCATGGCGTTGAGGTCGTAGTTGAACGTTCCGACGTAGAAACTGTAAATCAAAATGCCGATAAGGAAGAACAAGTCGGCAAAGCGGGTTACGATAAATGCCTTCTTCGATGCGGCAACGGCAGCCCCTTGGGGGTAGTAGAAACCGATGAGAAGATAGGACGACACACCCACAAGTTCCCAAAATAGGTACATCTGGAAGATGTTCGTGGCCACAACAAGGCCCAACATCGACATGGTGAAGAGCGAAAGGAATGCGTAATAACGCTGGAAACCCTTTTCGCCGTGCATGTAACCGAACGAGTAGATGTGCACCATGAGGCTCACGGTGGTGATAACCACCAGCATCATCACCGAAATGGGGGTGAGACGGAAGCCTAGGTTGAACGTCAGCAGTTCGGAAAACTTCAACCACGAGAAGTTAAACGCCGTAACGTGCGGGTAGAGTCCGTCGGCTCCACGGCCTTGTCCGATGAAGTATTCGTATGCCGTATAGATGGAAAGGCAAAAGATTGTGCCCAGAACCACCGTTCCGATGGAACCTGCCACCTTGTGCGGCATCTTCATGCCTAATAGTCCTAGCACGAGGAACGATAGCGCAGGCAGAAGAAGTATCAAAAATACAAAATTGTATTCCATTGTCGTTTATAGTTTCATGTTTTCAATACTGTTCACCTGATCACTGTGGAACCTGCGGTAAACGTTAAGGATGATAGCGATGGCTACTGCCGTTTCGGCGGCGTTGATGCCGATGGAGAACAAGGAAAAGAAGAAACCTTCGAGTTCGCCAGGGTAAAGTATGCGGTTGAATACGGCAAAGTTGATGTCAACCGAGTTGAGTACCAACTCAATAGAGATGAGCATCGCGATGAGGTTACGCCGCGTTACAAAGCCGAAAAAGCCAATGAAGAAGAGCAAAGTGCTCAGTCCCAATAACAATTCTACGGGTATCATTTCTTATCCTCCTTTCTTGCAATCATTATTCCGCCGATGATACATGCCAAGAGAAATACGGAAATGAACTCGAAAGGCAGTACATATTGATACTTGCCTGCACCAACGAGTTTCTCTCCGATAACTGACATGGGCACTTCGGCATCGACCATGCTGGCCGACATGTCTATAAATTGGTTCTTAAGCAACACCAATGCCACGGTAACCAGTCCGATAAGGGCTACCAATGCGCCAGCAACGACGGTCTTTCCGCGTTGTCTTTCTTGCAAGCCTTGCAAGGTACGCTTGGACACCAGCTGGATGGCGAAGATGTAAAGCATCGTCAATCCGCCGGCGTAGATGGCAATTTGTGCCGTGCCTAAGAAGGTATAGTCTAACAGGAAGTAAACACCTGCCACGCCAAAGAGCACGAACAGCAGGAAAGTAGCCGCCCGCATAATTCTCTTTGTGAATACGCATACGATGGCCGAGCCGATAATTATCACGGCCAAGATGCAAAACATGATGATATTTGCCATAAAGATGTCTACTCCTATTATTTTGTTTTAGTGTTGAAAGTTCCGATTTCATTTTCCGCACCGCCGTCGATGATGTTGGGCAAAGAACTCTTATAATGTTCCTTGTCTAGCTCGATGACAAGCTTGTCGCGGTTGAATACGGCATTTTCGAAGTCGTTGGTGAACTCGATGGCGTCGAAGTTGCAGGCGTTTGTGCACAATTCGCAGAACATGCAGTCGCCCAAGTCGTAGTCGTACTTCACCAATTGGCGTTTCTTCTTGCCCTCCTCGTTAGTCACCATTTCAGAAACGATGCGAATGGTTCCATTGGGACATGCCTTTTCGCACATCAGGCAGGCCACACATTTCACCACATCGTTCTCGTCGCGTTTCATAACGAGCCTGCCACGCGAACGCTTTGCCACGTGCAAAGTGGTCTTTCTGTTTTCGGGGTATTGTTCAGTTACCTTCGGCGTAAAGTACTCGCGCAGCGTGACACGTAGTCCCGTGACGAGCGACTTGATGCCCTCTCGTATACCGCCAAAATATGATTTCTTGTTATCTTCCATGTCTTTTTCGTTATTTAATGTACCAACCAAAGGCCACGACAATTGTCATGATCACGAGGTTGAGCAAGGACAGGGGCATCAGGTATTTCCATTCCAACTTCAATATCTGGTCGATGCGAAGGCGGGGGAACGTCCAACGTATCCACATGAGCACCCAAACCAGGGCGAATGCCTTGCCCAAGAACCAAACGAAGCCTGGAATATAGTCCATCACCTTATCAAAACCTTCAACACCGATGTGTATAGGCATCCATCCTCCAAGGAAAACCATCGAGGCAACACCTGCTACAATGAAGAGGTTTAGATACTCGGCCAAGTAGAAGAAACCGAAACCCATACCCGAATACTCGGTGTGATAGCCTGCGGTAAGTTCGCTTTCGGCCTCGGCCAAGTCGAACGGACCACGGTTTGCTTCGGCATTTCCTGTGATGAGGAACACCACGAAGGCGATAATGGCGGGGATATGGCCCTGGAAGATAAGCCACCCGAAGGGGCCGCTCTGTGCTTCCACGATGCCGCTAACCTGCATTGTGCCCGTAAGAACCACGGCTGCGATGAGGCAAAGGCCCAACGACATCTCGTAAGAAATCATCTGCACCGCACCACGCATGGCCGAAATAACGCTATATTTGTTGTTCGAACTCCATCCGGCGATGAATATACCAATAACGCCGATACTCGAAATGGCCGTCATCAGGAAGATGCCGACGTTGAAATCCAAGATTGTGGCGCCTTTGTTCCACGGCATGAACGAGAAAGCACCCACCGAACCAATCAGCACCAGTATGGGAGCGATGGAGTAGAGCAGCTTGTCGGCCTTGTCGACAGCGAAGATTTCTTTGATAAGCATCTTCAAAACGTCGGCGATAACTTGGAAAATACCCCACGGTCCAACACGCATCGGGCCGAGACGGCATTGGAAAGCCGCACACACCTTGCGTTCCATGAAGATAAGCAGGATTGCTAATATGGCGTACGCAGCCAGTATGAATACACCCACGAGTACACATTCGATGAGTATGGCCCAAAAGCTGCTCAGTCCGCAAGTGTCTCGCAGCAGACTGTCAAACCACGTCGTAACGATTGAAAAGTCAAACATAATTATCTGTCAATATCGGGTATAACATAATCTAACGATGCGCCGACGGCGATAAGGTCGGCTATCTTCTCGCCACGTAGCATGGTGTCTAAGGCCGAAACCAAAGGAAGACCCATCGGACGGAACTTCAAACGATAGGGGCTCTTGTCGCCTTTGCTGTCGAGGAACACGCCAATCTCGCCGCGCGAGCCCTCGCACGAAAAGTACCATTGGCCTTCGGGCACCTTGATGATGGGCTTTTGCTTGATGTAGAAGTCGCCTTCGGGGATGTTGTCGATAAGCGTTTCCATGATATGAACGCTCTGTTCCATCTCCTTCATGCGCACCATATAGCGGTCGTAGCTGTCTCCGTTGTTGTAGGTAATCTCTTTAAAGTCTACCTTATCGTACACGCCGTAGCTGTGGTGCTTGCGAACATCGTTCTGCCAGCCCGTTGCACGACCTGTTCCGCCCGTACAACCGTAGCTGATAGCATCCTCACGAGATAGCACACCCACGCCTTTGAAACGGTTTTCGAGAATAACGTTGCCCGTAAACACATCTTGATATTCTTTGAACATCGGCTTGATGTAGGCGCAAAGTTTCTTTACGTTCTGCACAAAGTTGGGGTCGATGTCTGCTTGGCAACCGCCAATGCGGTAATAGTTTTGGATGAGTCGGCCACCAGTGGTCTCTTCCATCACGTTGATAACCTGCTCGCGGTCGCGCATACCATATATAAAGGCTGTCAAAGCGCCAAGGTCTTGCGCACAGCAGCTGTAGAACAGCAGGTGCGAGTCGAGGCGTTGCAGCTCGTCCATGATGGTACGGATATATTTAATGCGGTCGGTAAGCTCCACGCCCATCGCCTCTTCAATCACGCCCACCAGTGCATGGCGGTTCATTGTTGCGCTAAGATAGTCCAAACGGTCGGCAAATGCCAGTGTCTGGGGATAGACATAGCTTTCCGAAATCTTCTCCACGCCGCGGTGAATATAGCCCAAGTGTGGGTAAATCTTCCTAATCACCTCGCCGTCTAGTATCGTTTGCAGGCGCAACACGCCGTGTGTGGCCGGGTGCTGCGGTCCGATGTTCACCACATAGTCGTCGTCTCCGAACAGTTTATGGCGTGTTTCCACCAAATTCCCGTCTTTATCTAGGCTATATTGCAAGGTATAGTCGGGTTCGGGGTCGTCGTACATGTGAGCCTTGTTCTTCTCGGGGTCCATGTCGTAGTCTTTTCTTAGGGGGTAGCCCGTGAAATCGCTACGCAGATAGAGCCTTCGCATGTCGGGATGTCCGATGAACTTGATGCCGAAGAAGTCGTAAACCTCGCGTTCCAGCAGGTCGGCGGCCTTCCAAAGGCTAGTCACCGACGGCAAGAAGGGGTTCTCGCGGTCGGCGGCAACGACTTTAACCGAGATGCGTTCGTAGGTTTGAGTGTTCTCCAGAATATAGATACACCCGAAACCTTCCTCTCCAAAGTCTTCACCAACGATGGTGACGAGGAAGTCGAAATGTTTTTCATTTCTTAATTTTGCCATCTCGTTGGCAAAATCGTTCGCGTTTAATTCAATGTTATTTAGTTTCATAATAGCGTCTCATTCCTTGTCTTTATCGAAATCCTTTGGAACATCCATGATAACCAGGGGTTTCTTTTCCTTGCGGTTTGCTCCGCCAAAGAATTTCTCAACCTTCACTTTACGTTGCAGCTGCATCATTCCATAGAGAATGGCCTCTGGTCTTGGAGGACATCCGGGAATGAAAACGTCTACGGGAACAATCTCTTCGATGCCTCGCACCACGTGGTAGCTCGACTTGAAAGGTCCGCCGCTGATGGCGCATCCGCCAACGGCGATAACGTATTTCGGGTCGGCCATTTCGTCGTATAGGCGTTTCATAACGGGCGCCATCTTGTTGGTGATGGTTCCTGCGCACATGATGAGGTCGGCCTGCCGAGGCGAGTTGCGTGTTACTTCAAAGCCAAAGCGTGCGAAGTCGTAGCGAGCACATCCCACCGACATGAATTCGATACCGCAACAGCTTGTTGCGAAGGTAAGCGACCACAGCGAATTGCTGCGTCCCCAGTTGATGGCTTGGTCTAGCGAACCAACAACAACGTTCACGCCACCTTCGTGTAGTTCGTTCATGATTTGTTCGAGCGTGTCGTTGTCTTTAAATTCCGCGTAGGGAATACTTTTGATATGGGGTTGTTTCACTTCCATTCCAATGCTCCTTTCCGCCAAGCGTAGGCCAGGCCAAATACAAGTACCACCAAAAAGAAACCAATGCTCGCCAGAGCCAAAGCTCCAAACTGCTTAACAACCACTGCCCAAGGATAGAGGAATACGGTCTCTACGTCGAACATGAGGAAAAGGATGGCAAAGAGATAATAACCGATGTGCACGGGAATCCACGAGGAACCGCGCGTCGGGATACCACTCTCGAATGGCTCACCTTTCACCGCATTGTACGACCGAGGCCCTATTGCCTTGGCTATGGCAAATGCCGCCACAACCAAAAGGACAGCCGTTATCAGAACGGTAATAAATAAAATAAAAGACATATAACGTTATTATATAATTGTTTGTATTCAGCTAAATATGCTGCAAAGGTAATAATAAATATGAAAATGGTTACATGTTTTCTCTAAAAAATGTAATCTCCATGTTGCAAAATATGGGTATAAGGGTCATCATTATTGAGTAGGGGCGGGTTTTATCCCTGTCGACAAACTAGTAACAGACTCTTTTTTGCGTTTGTGGATGTGTAAGGCTTAAACCAAGCGTTTATGTTTCTCTATGTTCTTTCAATGTTAAATGTATAAGAAACATAAAAAGGTTACAGACCTAGTTTTAAGATACTTTGAGCACAGTTGCGCTGTCTTTTGAAACGATAAGAACGTGGTGGTTTAGGAAGAGTAATTTATCTATGGCTTTATTGTTCATGTTGTTTTTATTTAGAACGGAGAAACTCCCTTGATATTTGCCTTTGCATAAGTCGTATTTGTCTATTATATAATGAGCATGAGTGGAAATACGATAGGAAAGTACAAATAATGAATTACCTTTTGCAAATGCACCTACGTTAGAATTAAAAGTTTTACCCCTTTCAAAGATGTAGAAATCACCATACCTGATGATTGAAGGAGCCGGTACGTTATCTAGCGTTTTGACAATTCTAGTTCGTTTTCCTGTTTTGTCAAACACGTATATGTATGGAATATGCGTAAATGTGTATGTTATTGCCTCATTTGTATTAAGGAAATGGCCATCGTAAGCTAATACTTGTTCTTGATAAGTTTTGTATTTGTTATTTTCTGGCAAGTAACCTCCCTTTCCTAGCTGAGTGAATTGTTTTGTTTTCACATTTAGTATTCCAAAGCTCGTTCCATTATTATTGGTTATGGAATCATTTTTTATTACGAGTAATGTACTGTCATTAATTGGCGTTGCATTGATAAGTAGCTGGGATAACTTCACCTTATTAAATCTAAGTTGTTCAGTTGTGTCTGAAAGAAATAGAGAAGAGCGTGAAATATAATATATTTGATTGCCGAGTTGCCCGAAAATCTGTGTGTCAAATTTGGCAGATTTGTAGATTCTAGCTATTATTCCATTCCTTTTGAGTTGTTTTATTATCGTGTTTTTATCTGTTTTATATTGTACTAGGATGTTTTCTGGGTCACAACAGACTCCATTCGGTTTTGAAAAATCAATTCCTTTGCATGGGTTTGTACATTGTTTGAATGGATTTTTTATGTAGAACCTTTGAAAGGAGTAATTGTATTCTGCAGACTTACCTCTTATGGATAATAGTAAAAAGGACAATATACAGCATAGCAACAACAGGATTGTAGCTATGCTGTATATATGCTTTTCTTTTGTGTTCTTAAATTGTTTCATTTTTCTTTAGTAGATAGGTCAGTATGATAATAATACCTATGTTTATAGCCAGGTGCGTAGTAAAGGATAATCCATTGAGAATCCCGCCACATCCGCAAATTTCATATCTATTTAATAGGTGAAGGATAACAATATAAATGGAAAAAGTAGCCATCATACTTAACGATAGCCAAAGGCCCACTCTTTCTTTCACAAGTAAGCCTACAATAGAGACGCATTCAAAAGCCAAAGCTTCATATGCAACGTACTTAATGTGCATGGGGTGGAATAACCCCGTTTTTGCAATATTGAGTTCGAACGAAATTAGGTTAAGCAGCTTGTTGGCAAGTGTGTATGCGAAAAACAGAACGATTCCACACACAAGTACCCGATATGTAATGTTGCATTTCATGTTTATTGTTCTTTCGTTTTTGTGTCATCGTTGTTGATGTTTGTGCCAACTCGCCGTGTTCTGAAACTCTTACCAAAAGTAATGTTGGCGGAGAGTGATATTGATGAGGTGGATAGCTTGGACGTAATGGTTCGAAACCCTGTCTTGAAATGGTAGATTGTGGTGGTGCGTTGGTTCCACCCAAACACATCTTGGTAGTTGAGTGACAGCTCCAATCGGTCTTTAAGAAAGCTTCTTTTGACAAGAATAGAAAGCGAGGAGCGATGTGTAGTGCTGCTGTTTAGGTCGAAAGACTTATTTATATAGTTTCCGTTTAGGTTGAAATACCATCCCTTAGGCGCAGAAAAGCTTAGGTTTAAGGCACTGTTGACAGTCCATCCGCTTTGTTGTATGTTTCTCATGAGCGTTTTCTCTGCAAAGCGGTTATAGAGTTTATATTGCTCATGGTTTACGCTCATGTTGAAGTTAATGTTGAGTTTGTGGCTCAACATGGGCAGATAGATGCCTGCTCCCATCCTGTAAATGTTGGCTCGTGCTGCATTTTCGTATGTGGAGCAGTCAAGATTATCACTGAATACCAATTCTATCAAATTTGTTGTGTGTGCGTATGTGGCGAAAGCATTGAGGTAGCTATTACGCAATTGTTTCCTAATTTGTAGTGAAAAGTTGTTGGTGTATTGTGGAGCGAGGTTGATGTTTCCTTGAAACTGTTCATGTTCGCTCACATAAAATGTTTCTGGATTGAGGTAATCCACGCTTGGCCTATTGATTTTGCGACTGTAAGAGGCAGAGATACTGCCTATTTTGCTGTTGGCATTTAGAACCAGTGTGGGTAGAAGTGTGTGATAATTGCTGTGTTTTGTTTCCATTCTGTTAGCGGTCCATTCATTCCTAACGGCCACGTATGCGTCAAACGGACCACCTAAGCTAAAACTTTCCGTAAGGAACAGGTTGTGTATGTTGGTATAGAATTTTCGTGTATAGGCACTCAGCAAGTGTTGCCTGTAAATGTTTTTGTAACCCATTTGCAGGTCGTTTCCTTTTCCGATAAAGTGCAAGTTGTTAGCTTGGTATGAAAGTTCCCCTGTAAGCTCGTTCATGCCTGTTTCGTATATTAAGGAGACAGGCTGGTCGTTCTCGTTGGTTGACTTGTATTTGCGAAAGCGGGCTTTCAAGTTTAGTAGTTTGTTCTTGCTTATTTCGTAGCAAGACACAATGTTTATGTTGTGGCTGCCGTATCCTTCGGTGATTTTTTGTTTACCAGAGAATCCTGCTTTACTCTCTGTCTGGGCGTTTATCTTGCTGTTGAAACCAAAGAAGGTATAGGCTAATGATACTTTAAATTTCGGAGTGGCAAAAATGCTTAGTTTTGCATTTGCTGTGCATTGCCCCACTTTTGCGCTTTTGTCTGAATGATAGTTCTGTTCTCCGTTCCATGCTATAGTCTGCCACGAGTGTTGATTGGAGAGGTGTCCCGATAGGAATGCGGTGAACTCTATGCTTTGTGTACGTAGTGTTATTTGAGGGAACGTGCCGTATCGTTCTTCCGAAAAATTAGCTGCGCTTAGGCTCATCTGCCCCTTTACTAAGGACGGCAAGTGTTTTTTCTTGATGACATTTATCACTCCACCATCCGATGCTTCGTCTGTTCCGTGCCTTAGTACCTCAACTCTCTCTATATCTTTCAGGTCTAGAGTCATCAGTTCTTTTATGTCTACCTCCCTATCGTCTATGCGTAGGCTTGTAGGCTTGTTGTTCCCAGGAAGTGAAAAGGAATCTCCGCTTTTCATCACACCAGGTAAACGGCTCAATGCCATATCGGCCTTGGCATTCACAGGAAATCCTCTTCGATCAATGTCGAATGTTGTTTTGTTGGCACTAGTGCTGGCAATACGTTTGTATCCTGTTACTTTCACCTCTTGCAGCTCCAAGTGATTGAGGCGTATCTCGTGGATTTTGGTTTGCGAAAGAGTTAGTGTCGTATCCTTGGACTGGTACATAAAGGCGTGAATGCTCACCTTACACGTGTCTGTGTCTGGTACAGGAACGATTTGTGCAACAAAGATGCCATTCTCGTTTGTTTTACCGATGGTTTTGTTGTTGGCATAGGTTATGCACACCTGTGCATTGTCTACCGCCTGTGTATTGTCTACAACAACCTGTATTTTAAGGTCTTTCTGCTGTTGGGCATAAGCCACATTATAACACAAGAGGTTAGAGAAAACAACAAGTATGGCTTTAATAAAATTGTCAGCTGCCTTGTTTTTGCCGCTCGCGAAGGTTTTAGAAAATGGTTTCATAACGTTTGTGTTCATGTTGTTTCCACTCTTTTTTTATTGGTTTTCAGATTTATTTTCTTGATTGTTGTTCTGCAAAATTATCATATTTTTCTTAGATTACATGGTATTTCATGGCAAAAAAAGCATGTAAGGGTGTTGTTACGGCCTTGGGTCTGGGTTGGTTGGGGTTAAAAAGAAGCGCTTTCGGCCGCCTCTATGTGGTTGCCGAAAGCGTTTCTTGGGCTTATGGGTGCCTGCATATCTATGTCTATATGTATATGATTGCTGTTAAATATATTGCTGTCCGCTAAACGCTTTGAAACAGCAAACAGGGGTGTTCATATTGCCGATAAATAGAGTGATTAGTTACACCTCTCACCAAAAGCAAGCCCCTTTCTGTTCTTCACAAGCGTGATAAGGTGCACAGCCCATTGAGGTTAAAGGCGCAGCAGGGTGAAACGTGAACGTCCTGCGCGTTTCGTTGCCCTATGTCATCAACCCAGTAAGGACTTAAAAATATTCATATCATGGTGCCCACCATGATTAGCCTTATCGCTTATGCCAGTGCATAGCCGTTAATCTTATCTCGGAAAACGTCTGATTGCGATTTGTTAATATGATAAATATATTTTACAAACCATGTTTTTCTGCCGAACCCTTCTAGGAAAAATTATCTGCTAAAAGCCATATAAAATGCACCCAAACGATGAAATTTCAGTAATTTTTGAGCGACTATCCCCTCCATTTTTGGTCATTTACTATGCTTTTGCATTTCTCTTTGAAGAAAAATCTCCCAAATTTGCATCCGTAACTACAAGGAAATGGGGGCTAATCGCTAGATTTTGCAACGCATTTAGCACCAAAACGCCTTGCATTTAGCACCAAAACGCAGTGTATTTAGCACCAAAACGCAGTGTGTTTTGCACCAAAATGCAGTGTAATATGCACCAAAACGCAGTGTGTTTTGCAGCAAAACGCAAGGTGAAATGCGGCAAAATGTAGCAAAAACACATTAAATACACCATTTTAGGGGGTATTTATTGGCATTTTGACCGTTTTGGGAGAAAATCTGCTTGGTGGCGTTTGCCGGTGCATTTATTGACGTTTCGCACCCCAAACGCATGCTGAAAAGCATGTTTTTGTGCTTTATTTCTCGTAAATACCAATAAATCAATTGGTTATAAACTTTAAAAATACGCGCGAAAATCCGACCGATGTCCGGAAATTTTACGGCGAAGGCACTCATAATGTTAAATTCTGGTGCAAATATTTTACAATCTCATGTCTGTTATTAAGCACTATTGCATGACGATGTTTTGGGTTGTTAAGAAGGTTATCCATTCAGATTTGTTGCTGTACGCTAAAAAACTTTTGTGAAGAACAGAAAGGTGCTTACTTTGGGCGAGAGGCTAAACCAATCACTCTATTTATCGGCAATCTGAACGCCCTGTTTGCTGTTTCTAAACTTTTAGCATACGGCAATAATATCAATAAGGTGTGGGGTAGGGGGCGGATGCCTAACTTCCCACGATTAGTCTGCCCACTTGATATACCGCGGCACTAACAACCCACGCCAGGCCTGTGGTGTAAAAGGCGGCGAACAATGCCCAACGCCACGAGCCGCTTTCGTTGCGAATGGCGGCAACCGTGGCAATACAGGGGAAGTAAAGCAACACGAAAATGAGGTAGGCATAGGCCGAGACGGGCGAAATGCCGTCGTTCAGCATTTGCCTACGCAAGCGCGTGTATTTCTCGGTGTCGTTGCCAGAGCCGTTGTCGTCGCTAAAACTGTCGTCGTCGGCATACAGCACGCCCATCGTTGAGGCCACAATCTCTTTTGCGCCAACGCCTGCAAGCAAACTGACGTCTAGTTTCCAATCGAAACCTTGCAGACGGAATGCCGGCTCAATGGCCTTACCCATCCTGCCGATGATGCTTTGTTCTTGTTGCTGTTGCTTGTCTAGCTCGTCGTTATGGGGAAAATATCCCAATGCCCAAACAATGATGCTGGCCACGAGGATGATGCCACCCATCTTTTGCAAGTATTGTTTGCCTTTCTCCCATGTATGTCGGGCGATGGCTTTTTTGGTGGGGAAACGATACGGCGGCAACTCCATCACGAAGGGCGTATCTTCGCCTTTCACCAAGAAACGGCTGAAAATCTTACTCATTATCACGGCCATGAGTATGCCCACCACGTAAAGCGAAATCATAATTGCCGAGCGATACTTCAAGGCAAAGAACGTTCCTGTTATCATGATGTAGATGGGCAGGCGCGCCGAACAGCTCATCATGGGCAAGATAAGCATCGTTATCAGTCGGCTTCGCCTACTTTCGATGGTGCGTGTAGCCATTACCGCAGGCACATTGCAGCCAAAACCCATGATAAGGGGTATGAACGACTTGCCGTGCAGCCCCATCTTGTGCATCAACTTGTCCATGATAAAGGCTGCACGTGCCATGTAGCCGCTGTCTTCCATGAACGAGATGAAGAAGTAGAGGATGAGAATTTGCGGCAGAAACACGATAACCGCACCCACGCCGGCAATAATTCCATCGGCCAAGAGGTCCTTTACTGGGCCGTCTTTCATGTTTTCCTTAACCCATTCTCCCAGCCAATTTACGCCTTGGTCTATCCAGTCCATAGGGTATTGGCCCACAGAGAAGGTTACTTGGAACATCACATAAAGCAGGAGGAAGAAGATGGGAAATCCCCAAAACTTATGTGTGATGATGGCATCTAGCTTGTGGGTAAGCTTGTAGGTGTCGGTGGCTTTGCCCTCCTTGTAGCCTGCCTTGGCCAAAACGCCATGAATAAAGGCGTATTTGGCATCCATAATGGCTGTTTCGCAGTCCTCGTTAAGTTGTGTTTTTATGCTTTGTGCCTCCTTGTCGCGCGTGGCCAATATGGCCTTGGCGTTGCTTAACGAGGCCACTTCGCGTTCTGTTTCGGCATCGTTCTCCAACAGTTTGATGGCCAGGTATCGCGTATGAAACTTGTGCCTAACCTCTGGGTTCTGCTCAATTTGCAGTTTCAGGCGGTTGATACATAGTTCCAGCCTTGGGCCATGATTGATGTGTACGTGTCTCGATACCTTGTTGTGCGGACGGGCATCGGTTGTGGCAAAGTCTTCTTGGTGCTCAGTGGGCACGTCATTCTTATATTCCTCGTGCCACTTTTGCAGTTGGGCGGCCACTTCGGGGTTGATATTGCCGTCCTTGTCGATAAAGTCCATTCCCTCATACATGTTGATGATGATGTGGAAAAGCAGCTGCACGCCGCGCCCAGTCTTAAATACGGTGGGTATCATGGGCACACCCAATTGCTTGCCCAGCATTTCAAGGTCTATGGTGTCGCCGCGTTTCTCAAACTCGTCGTACATGTTTAGGGCGCACACCATGCGCAAGTTCATGTCTACGAGTTGGGTGGTGAGGTAAAGGTTACGTTCCAAATTGCTGGCATCTAGCACGTTGATAACCACGTCGGGCGTTTTCTCCACGATTTGTTTGCGCACGTACAGTTCTTCTGGGCTGTATGCCGAGAGCGAGTAAGTGCCTGGCAGGTCTACCAAATGAAACTCATAGCCCTCGAAACGTGCGACACCTTCCTTGGCATCGACGGTTACGCCCGAATAATTTCCCACCTTTTCGTGCGCTCCCGATGCGAAGTTGAATAGCGATGTCTTTCCGCAGTTGGGGTTTCCCACCAGTGCCACGTTTATCACGCGACGCTTGTGGCGTGCCGCTTGTTGCATCTTTTCTTCGCTAACGGGCATGTCGGTTGCCGTAGGCTGCGGCTGGTCGTCCCTTTCGGCGTTCGTGCCCAGTGTGTTTTCGGTGTCTTTCGTTTCGTCGTTGGGCGTGTCGATAAGCTTGGTTTCTTCTTCCGAAACCACTTCAATCATTTGCGCCTCGTCGCGGCGGAGCGAAATTTCGTAACCAAGTATCTTGTATTTCACGGGGTCTTGAAGGGGCGCATTGAGCAACACCTCAACGGTTTTACCCTTGATAAAGCCCATCTCCACGATGCGTTTTCTAAAACCACCGTGGCCCAAAACTTTCACCACAACGGCTTTTTCTCCCGTTCTTAGTTCCGATAATCTCATTTCCTGTTTGTCTGTGTTACGTGTTTATGCCTACACAAAGTTATAACATTTCCGTTTGAGGGGTGGCAAATGGCGCGTTATCCTTTTTTAAAATACCTAGAAGTGGGTACTGTGCGGGTGTGTGCTTGCCTCTTGTCTTACCTATTATTGATGATTTTTCTGCCTTATATTTTACTTTTCTCTTGTGCTAGTTAATGTAAGTAGTGCAGTTGTTGCACAGCATGTCACGGCATTTACACCCAAGCGGACTAATGCGCGATATGGGTTAAAACACGGATGTACCCATTTTAAGCGCCCATTTTACCCGCTTTTTACAATGGTAAGTATAACTATGATTTGTTAAATGGGTAATAATGTTTTACAAAACATACTCTTTGTGGCACCACCTTCTAGACGAAAATGAGGTGAAAACATATATAAAACGCACCGAAAAAATCAATTTTGCACACCGCTCCAACGCGTTTTCTCTGCCATTTTTTGCAATCTCATATAACATTGCATCTCTCTTTGTTGAAAATAATCGCCCTTTTTGCATCCTCAATAACACGAAAATGTATGAATATCTCTCGCTAATATGTGGTAAATATGCAGTAAAACCAACTGCAATATGCACCAAAACGGACTGCGTTTAGCATCAAAACGCACTGCATTTAGCATCAAAACGCACTGCATTTAGCACCAAAACGCACTGCGTTTAGCACCAAAACGCAATTCAATATGCTGCAAATTGCCATATTTTGGTGCTGATTTGTGGTCTATATACGAGATAAAATGGTTTAGAATGTATATTTGACGGCAGATAGCGACAAAGAAATGAGAAATAGCTTGATGAGTGTTTGGTTGGCGCTTAAACCGTATAAATATCCTACTTGTCGACCATTAATGTGGATATTTTGCCTAATATTGCTATAATTGGCAATAAATCAGGCTATTACAATCTTGAAGAATACGAGCGAAAATTCGCCCAATGTCCGGAATTTTTGCAGTGAGGGCACTCATAATGTTAAAAAGTAGTACAATATTTTTACATTACTTGCTGGATAAACAAGGGCTAGTAAACTCGTATTAGTGGTTCGCCAGCTGGTGCCAATGGCTTATAAACACGATGTGTTAGTGTCTATAAATACCAGTTTATCCGACTTATATACCTTTGTAGTTGGCATCGCTAGGCCAGCGAAAGTTTGTGAAGAGGAGCTTAAAGAATGGCTTGCCTTTGGTTAAGACTTATATAGTGAAGTGGGCAATGTGGGTGCGAGCAGTGTCACAGCGTGTTGCGACTATCTCCAAAGCATTTGAACAATCTGTGCTTCGGTATATTCAAAGTATTCACCTTTATCGTTTATATTCCTTTCAAACAGTTTAGGGTCGTACGTATTAAAGTTCCTTTCCAAGAACAACTTATAATACTCGTCTAGATGATATTTAAAAATCTCTTTTAACGAACCATCTTCAGAGGATGTGTAGATGTCGGTTTTAAGCCTTTTTACAACCTCATAAAGTTCGTCCATAGTGATATTGTGTACGCATTGAGGTTCGGGCAGCACAATTTTGAAGGCCAAAACCTCGGCACCTTCTTCTTCCCACCATTCCCAAAGATTAAATTGCGACATGTCTTTCCCCGTAAGCTGATGAAGATAGTCGGCCAATTTGTTATATTCCACCAAGTCTTCGTCCCCGTTTTCATCGCAATATGCTGTATAACTCATTATTGCTTTAAGGGCTATTGGGTAGCGTTTCTCAACCGTTTCGAAGTCGGGTTCTATCTCTTTTCTTAGTCGCATGTTCGCAATTGTGTTTATGTACGTCCTTTCTTATAGTGGGGCGTTTATCGCATATCTAGGTGCTTAAAGCCACGCCATGCTTGGGAAAAACATTTTTGTAGAGGCTATTGGGCAGCGAAATAGTTTTCCAGTTCGCGTATGGCAGCCGTATCAACAGTTTTGAAGTCGTTGATGATGAGGCCTTTTTCCAGCAAAACGATGCGTGTGGAAATGTCGATTGTGTGTTGTAGGTTATGGCTCGACACGATAACCGTTGTGCCTTCGCGTTGTCCAAACTTAGAAAGTATGGCCTTTAAGGCATTCTGGCTGGTAGGGTCGAGAAAGTTAAAGGGTTCGTCGAGAATAAGAAATTGCGGGTGTGCAAGCATGGCGGCAATGATGCCCACCTTTTGTTTGTTGCCTGCCGAGAGGTCGCGTATAAGTTTCTTTTGGCCAAGTATTTCGCCAGCCATAAAGTTTTCAAACTGCTGCAACGTTTGTGTTAGGCTTTCATTGTCTATGCCCGATATGCTTGCAACGAAGTCGAAATACTCTTCGGGCGTTAGGTAGTCGATGAGAAAGCCCTCGTCGAGGTACACACCCGTGTGTTGTTTCCACGACTCGCTTTGCGTGGGGTCCACACCATTGAGGCTCACTTCGCCCGTGTTGGCTTTAACCAAGTCGGTAAGAAGTCTGAAAAAGGTGGTTTTTCCAGAGCCGTTGTTTCCCACTAGTCCTACAATTTCGTTGTCGGACATAGAAAAAACGGGGATAGAAACTGCCGTTTTATCCCCGTATTTTTTTGTAAGGTTGTTGATGTTTACTTGCATCTTGTGCTTGTTTATGGCGGGTTGTGCAATGCCATAGGCTCAACTTAACCCGCTTTGTTGGTGTGTATTTTCCTCCCCACAAAAGCGTTTTGCAGGGAGGAAAATGTTGTTGCGATGTTGTATAATCCCATTAATGGCTTATACAATGCCCCTTCCGTGGCAGTCTTTAAACTTCTTTCCGCTACCGCAAGGACAAGGCTCGTTCCTTCTAGGCATGTGTTCCTTCATCACGGGCGTACGGTTTTGTGGTGCAGCACTTTCGCGCGTGTCTTGCTGCCTAGCAGCTCTTTGCGCCTGCTCGTCTAGGTCCACTTTGCTTTCCGTGTACTGTTGTTGCTGGTGTACTTCGGGTGCCGCCTCTTGCACTTGTTGCTCAACGTGCAGTTGTGCACGCATCAGCAAGCTTGTTATGCGGTCGTTCATCTCGTTAACCATGTTGTCGAACAGTTTCACACTTTCGAGTTTAAACACCAGTAGTGGGTCTTTTTGCTCGTACGATGCGTTTTGTACGCTGTGTCGCAGCTCGTCTAGCTGTCGCAGGTTCTCTTTCCAACAGTCGTCGATGATGTGCAACATCACATTCTTTTCGAACTGCTTAATCACCGATTTGGCCTCCGTTTCGTAAGCCTCTTTCAGGTCGCACACAATCTGTACGATGCGTTTACCGTCGGTTATGGGCACAACAATGCGTTCAAAGCGGTCGCCTTGGGTTTCGTACACCTCTTTAATGGTGGGGTAGGTTACCTCTTGCAGGCGGTCGGTTTTGCGTTTGAAGGTTCCCATAGCCATTTGGAAGGTTCTTTCTTCCAATACATCGTGTGGGGTATTGATGAATTCCTCTTCTGTGAAGGGGCATTCCATAGCGAATATCTTGATGAACGCCTCTTTGCAACCTTCGTAATCGTTGGTTTGTATGATGTTGATAACGCGGTCCCAAATAATGTTGGTGATGTCCATGCCGATGCGTTCGCCCAGCAAGGCGTGGCGTCGTTTCTCGTAAATCACGGTACGTTGCTTGTTCATCACGTCGTCGTATTCCAGCAGGTGCTTACGAATACCGAAGTTGTTTTCCTCTACTTTCTTCTGTGCACGCTCAATGCTCTTCGAAATCATTGGGCTTTCGATGCGTTCGCCCTCTTTAAATCCAAGGCGGTCCATGATGCTTGCGATGCGTTCTGATGCGAAAAGGCGCATCAGCTTGTCTTCGAGCGAGACGTAGAATACAGAAGAACCGGGGTCGCCTTGACGGCCGGCACGTCCGCGCAGCTGTCTGTCTACACGACGGCTTTCGTGCCTTTCGGTACCGATGATGGCCAAACCGCCTGCTGCTTTCACTTCGGGCGACAGCTTAATGTCGGTACCACGACCTGCCATGTTGGTGGCGATGGTCACTGCTCCCAGTCCGTTGGTAGACTGTCCGGCCTTTGCCACGATGGATGCCTCCTTTTGGTGTTGCTTGGCATTAAGCACTTCGTGGTCTATCTTGCGCATGTTGAGCATCTTGCTAAGCAACTCGGATATTTCAACCGATGTTGTACCAACGAGTACAGGACGGCCTTGTTTGCGCAGGTCTTCAATCTCGTCAATAACGGCAGCGTACTTTTCCCTGGCCGTTTTGTACACGCGGTCGTCCATGTCGTCACGTGCGATGGGGCGGTTGGTGGGAATTTCCACCACGTCTAGCTTGTAGATGTCCCAGAACTCGCCTGCCTCGGTAGATGCAGTACCCGTCATACCCGCCAGTTTGTGGTACATACGGAAATAGTTTTGCAGGGTTATGGTTGCGAAGGTTTGCGTGGCGGCCTCCACTTTGACGTGTTCTTTGGCCTCAACAGCTTGATGTAGTCCGTCGCTCCAACGTCTTCCTTCCATAATACGGCCTGTTTGCTCGTCCACAATCTTCACTTCGCCGTCGATAACCACGTATTCGTCGTCTTTATTGAACATGGTGTAGGCTTTGAGTAGCTGTTGGAGGGTATGCACACGCTCGCTTTGAATGGCGTAGTGGTTGAGAAGTTCGTCTTTGCGGTCGATCTTTTGCTCGTCGCTCATGGTCTTGTCAGCTTCAAGTGCCGAGAGTTGGGTGGCGATGTCGGGCAAAACGAAGAGCTCGGCGTCGTTAACTTGCTTGGCCAACCATTCCGTACCCTTGTCGGTAAGGTCGCACGAGTTTTGTTTTTCGTCAACAACGAAGTACAAAGGTGCAACGGCCTCGGGCATTTTGCGGTTGTTGTTCTCCATATAAATCTCTTCGGTCTTCAGCATTCCGGCTTTGATGCCCTCTTCGGAGAGATATTTGATGAGCGGTTTGTTCTTTGGCAGCGACTTGAACGAACGATAGAGCGAGAGGAAACCCTCGTCTAGTTTCTTTTGGTCGTTCTGTTCCTGGCCTTCTGTTATCAGCTGTTTGGCCTCGGCAAGGTATTGTGTGGCCAGCTTGCGTTGCACGTCTACAAGGCGTTCTACCAAAGGTTGGTATTCTTCGAACATTTGGTCGTCGCCCTTGGGGATAGGACCTGCGATGATAAGTGGCGTACGGGCATCGTCGACAAGTACCGAGTCGACCTCGTCGACAATGGCGTAGTTGTGTGCCCTTTGCACCAAATCTTCGGGCGAGTTCGACATGTTGTCGCGCAGATAGTCGAAACCGAACTCGTTGTTTGTACCAAACGTAATATCGGCCATGTATGCCTTGCGCCTTTCGGGCGAGTTGGGGCGATGCTTATCGATGCAATCTACCGACAGTCCGTTAAACTCGTAGAGCGGACCCATCCACTCGGAGTCGCGCTTGGCAAGGTAATCGTTCACCGTAACCACGTGTACGCCATTGCCTGTAAGCGCGTTTAGGAATACGGGGAGCGTGGCCACGAGGGTTTTTCCTTCACCCGTTGCCATCTCGGCAATCTTTCCTTGGTGCAGGGCAATACCGCCGAAGATTTGCACGTCGTAGTGAATCATGTCCCACTTGGTGTCGTTTCCGCCTGCAATCCAGTGGTTGGAATATATGGCATTGTCGCCTTCGATGCGCACGAAGTCTTTGGTAGCGGCCAAATCGCGGTCGAAGTCGGTAGCCGTAACCACAATTTCTTCGTTCTCGGTGAAACGTCTGGCAGTGTCGTGCATAATGCCGAACGCCACGGGCATCACCTCGTTGAGGGCCACTTCATACACTTCGAGGGCCTCTTTCTCCAACTTGTCAATCTGATTGAACAGCGATTCGCGCTCGTCGATGGGCGTTTCTTCTATCTGTGCTTTCAGTTCGGCAATTTTTTCCTTTTGTTCTTTTGCCGCGTTTTGCACATACGCCTGTATCTCTTTGGTCTTGGCGCGCAGCTGGTCGTTGCTAAGGGCCTTTATCTCGTCGTAAGTGGCCTTAACTTTTTCAACAAGTGGCTGGATAAGTTTCATGTCGCGCGTCGACTTATTGCCGAAGAGCGATTGTAGGATTTTATTTAAATTCATTTTCGTTGTATTATCTGTGTTGTATGATGAAAGTTTGCATCATTGGCGTAGGCCTATCGTGGGCTGTGCCACATGTTGCTTTTGGCGTTGCGCCTAAATGTCTGCAAAATTACAAATAAATTGGTTTATTTGGTTCGATATTTGCCAACAATCCGCCTTTATCGTATAATTATTTAAGCGGGAGCGGCGGTACAACACAGGCATTGGGCGCCCTAATGCGGATAAAACGGGCAATGGTGGGTGCAATGCGGTTGGTGGTTACGGGCGTGGAAATGGTATTGGGTTTCACGCCAGCCCCGTAAATGATGATGGGGAAGGGCAGGCTGGCAGTAGCAGGCAAATGCTCTTCCCTGGTTTCTTCGTTGTAAATCTTCCATCCCGGAGCCACTTTCACGATGATGTCTCCACTTACGGCGTGGTTGAAAGCGTTGCGCACTTTCGAGGAAACGCCGTTGTCGAGCAGCAGCTGGTCGGCTGTGTACACTTCTTTCACGCCCGAAATCTGCACAAGAAACTCGCGTGCGTGGCGTAAAACCTCGCTGATGTTGATGCGCTTTTGCTCTAAGATGGTTTTGTTGAGATATATCTCGTTGTTCAAAACGCCGTCTACCAATCGGTTAACACCGTAAATGGCGTTGAGATACATGTTCAGAAGGTTGGCCGTTCGGTTGATGTAGAACGTGCCAGTGGGTACGTTGTACTTGGCGTAGTTTTGTATGTTGCTCTCCGAACGCCCCGTGGCGGTAAGCACAAAGAGCACGTTTTCTTTGCCCACCTTTTGCTCGATGTTCTGAATTAAGTCAGACAGGTTCTTGTCTAGTTCCCTATAAGTGTTCTCTCTGGTGAGCAAAGGGTTGCTTTCGGCAGTTGAGTTGCTGGCCGAAAGGGTGACGAAAAGCAAGTCGGCATGTGCGTCGCGCCCCATAACATGGTCGCTAATGCAGTCTAATGCAAATTGGCAAGTGGCCTGATTGGGGTTCTTCTTCGCCACATCTAGCCCCGGCATGCGCAAGTAAGTGTCGAGCCATGTTTGTGCGGAACGAGGATAGAAGGCCGAAGTCTTCCATGTTTTTGTGGCCTCGTCAATCCAAAATGCCCCGTCGGCAGCGTGTCCGCCCTGCAATACGGCCGCATCTTGGTTGGCAGCCACCGAGAACACCAGTGCGTTTCCGTTGCTGGCCATCTTTATTTCGTCACCGATGGTAGACGATTTCACGTTGTTTGGCGAGACGAAAAACTTCTTGTCGAAGGTGCATCCCACGGGTCGGAGCGTTTCGCGACTAACCCATCGCTCGGCCGTTATGCCGTTGTCTACAGGCGATGCGCCCGTGGCAATGGCTGTTGTGGCCGATGCCAAGTTGATGGGAGCGAAGTCGTATTGGGCGTTTTCGTACACCACGCCTTCTCGGAGCAGCTTTTTGAAACCGCCATTTCCGTAAAGTGCGGCGAACTGTTCCATGTCGTCGCTGTTCAATTGGTCAACGGTAATGCCCACAACAAGGCGCGGAACGGCCACGTTAGGCTGTGCCTTGCATTCGATGTTGGCAAGCGTGGCCAACGCAAAGAGGGTTATGTACTTGTTCATGCCCTTTTATGTCGATATATTAAATATATGTATCTGATGAGCAAAGATAGTGCCAAAAACCTCACTCCTTCGGCATAGTGTTGGAAAAAGCCGCCAATGAGGAAGAGCGAAATAAGTATGCACCATATCTTTATGCTGCGCAAGAACTGCGTTTCCTTTCCTTTTTTAACGGCCCTATATATATATAATAAGGTGTAAGGGCAGAAAAAGAGTATTTGGAGGTTGATGCTGACGGTGGGATGTTGCGAGAAAATCATCACAAACAGTAGGATGCCGATTAGTCCGCAGATAAGAAACCAAAAGCCGTCAAACCATCTGAAACGCGTGTTAAGCTTGCTTTCGATGGCTGTTGTGCCGAGAATTATCGCCGCAAGAATGAGCATGAGGGCCGTGGGCGATAGGGGAAACGAAGACGAGGAGGTTTGAACGCCTGGCTGAACAACCCATCCCGAAGAGGCAACAAGCTTGCGTTTGGTGGGCGAACCATTGTTTAGCGTGGCGCGTTCGAAGTCGTTCATGAGGTTTGCAGGCAAGAACTGGCGTTGCGCCCTGTCGATGGGCAGGTCGGCCTTAATGCCTAACAGCATGTCGTTTCCAAACCTTATCCAAGGCGTTTGGCTGGCGCATTGGTGCACAATCTGGCGATAAGAGGTGGCATCCTCCGCTTTTTCGTTGCCATATTCCACGCTAGCTTGCAGGTGGTTGGTAATCATGTCGCGTGCACGAGTGGTGCAATTGTCGTAGAAGTAGTTGTACCTGTACACGCGATTTTGCGGTTCGTAGTTGGTGTCGATGGCCTTGGCGATGGTTAGTTTCTCTTCGGGCGTGAGGTTAAGCACCTGCTCGTACACGCCACTTCCATACGAGGCGTATTGTGCGCAGAAAGTGTCGAACGACTCGATACCCATTTCGTAGTCGGTAAGTCCGAACACGAAACGCAGCACGAAGTAGGGTTTGTGAAACGAGAACATGCCATAGTTCACGGCTATGTCTGTTCCGCGTGCCACATCCTGATACCTGATGGCCGTGTGTCCGTAAATGCTATATACTTCTTCGTGGGGCTGACAGGTGAGTAAGGATATGCGCACGGCATCCATATCCTTTAATTCAAGAGTGCCTTGAGCCTGTGCCGAGAGTTGGAAAGCACATAACAAAACTGCGGCAAGAAGGTGCCGCAAAAGCAACATAATTGGTTTCACGATGCAAAAATAACCTTATTTTTGAACATTTGATGCGATTATATCGTTTTTTTTCGATAATTTTGCCCCTAATTTGGCGTACCATAACAAGTCTGTATGTTTTTCGCCACATTTCAAAACGGATAAATGGAGCCCCAGCTCCGCAATAAACATATAACTCATAATGAAGAAAGTAATAGGCATTGTCTTAGCGTCTACTGTCAGTATGGCGGCTTTTGCGCAGAGTGGAACTAATTCTCCTTATAGTCAGTTCGGTTTAGGTGTGCTCTCCGAGCAGTCCAGCGGATTTAACCGAGGCATGAATGGGCTGGGATTAGGTTTCCATGAAGGCAATCAGGTGAACTACCTTAACCCCGCATCTTATGCTCGGCTGGACACGCTTACATTCCTTTTCGATGCCGGCATATCGTTGCAACTCACCAATTTCTCGGAGAAAGGCGTGAAGCGTAACGCTAAAAACGCCAATATAGAATATGTGGTTGCAGGCTTTAAGGCCGCCCGTAGGCTGGGATTGAGCTTTGGTTTGATACCTTTCACAAACGTGGGGTATCAGTATTCGGCCACTCAGGCATTGACAGATCAGCCAGATGCTACCATATTAACCAACACTTACACAGGTACGGGCGGCGTTCGCCAGGCTTATTTGGGTATTGGTTGGGAACCCATTAAGGGCTTGGCCTTGGGTGCTAACATGTCTTACATGTGGGGAGACTACGATCGCAGGCTCATCAACAGTTACAGCGACGGCTCCGTCAACAACCTTGTGCATCAGTACACGATGGACATACGGAGCTATAAGGTAGACTTCGGCGCGCAGTACACGGCCAAAGTGTCGTCTAAAGACAACATCACCTTGGGCTTAACGTTTAGTCCTACGCACAAGATTGGCGGCAAACCCCAATTGCAAGAGATACTTACCAACTCGCAAACGAACGTGTCGGACACCACCTCTTATGGCGGAAACTTCGACCTAAACTTGCCGAACTTCTTCGGTGTGGGGCTTATGTGGGACCACAACGGCAAATGGAAGGTGGGCGCAGACTACACTTTGCAACAGTGGTCGACTGTGAAATTCCCCAGCTACGAAACCAATGGGGGCGTTTCTAGCTTTGCCTTGCGCGACAATATGCTTACCGACAGGCATAAGTTAACCCTTGGCGGCGACTTCTGTCCTGCGCCATTTAGTCGTAATTTCTTCAATCGCATACACTATCGCGCAGGCGTTTCGTACGCCACTCCTTATATAAAGGTGTACGGCAACGATGGTCCAACGGAGATGAGTGCCAGCATTGGCTTTGGCATTCCCATCATCAACCCGTACAACAACCGCTCGTTTCTCAACGTTAGCGCACAATGGGTGCATTCAACGGCCAAGAACTATATTAAGGAGAACGTGTTCCGCATCAACGTGGGGCTAACCTTCAACGAACTATGGTTCAAGAAATGGAAGTTGGAATAGCCCCCGTTATCGTAAAGAAATACAGCGCATGTACACCTTGTTAAGAACTTCGGGCTTAGCGTTTATGCTGTGTTGCATCGTGGCATTGACCGCTTGCGAACAGGCGGTGGAGCATACCGCACCTGCGGTAAACCCCAAAGACTCGGTGCCAACGATGGTAACTTATGGCGTAAATACGCTTATTTCTGACTCTGGTGTGGTGAAATACCGCATCGTTACAGAGCGATACGAGGTGAACCAAGCGAAGAACCCACCACGTTGGACCTTCGATAAGGGCGTTTTTCTCGAAGAGTTTGACGAAAACTTTCACGTGCAACTCTACATTCAGTGCGATACGGCCTACTATTACGACCAACAACGCCTATGGGAACTGCGCGGAAGAGTGCGCGTAAAGACCAAAGACGGCGTGCGCTTTTATAGTGAAGAGCTGTTTCGCGATGAGAACAGACACGAGCTTTACTCCAATAAGTTCTCCCGACTTATCACTCCCGACCGCCAGTTGCAGGGCAATTACTTCCGTAGCGACGAGCGTATGACTAAGTATTACGTGTCTAATTCCAAGGGTTCGTTTGCACGAACCGACATCGCCGGCAAGAACGACAGCCTCAGTTCGGCACCCGATACCCTCAAAGAAACCATTCGCCCCTCGGCCATGCCCCAGCGCAAGTTGGGTGGTTAGTAGCGATAGCTTGTGCCAACGCACGGCTCAACACATCAACCCATAACAAAAAAGACAACTCTAAGTTCTATATGGACGACCCTATTAGTATAAGCCTTGTACTCGGAATACTCGTCACGATGGTGTTTTCCGCGTTCTTTTCGGGCATGGAAATAGCCTTTGTCACAAGCAATCGCATGCTTGTTGAGATGGACAAGGAACGCAACGGCCTGTCGCAAAAGGTTCAGGCCATATTCTATAAAAATCCCAACAACTTTGTAAGTACGATGCTTGTGGGCAACAACATCGCGCTTGTGGTATATGGTATACTTATCGCTAAATTCTTCGACAATACCATCTTTCGCGGCATGGACGCCAGTTTCACCGTGCCTGCCGACACCATCCTCTCAACGCTTATCGTGCTTTTTACGGGCGAATTTCTGCCAAAGACCTTCTTTAAGAGCAATCCCAACAGGCTGTTTTCTTTCTTCGCCGTGCCGGCTTACCTTTGTTACCTGCTGCTTTGGCCTTTTAGTCGGTTCTCAACGTTTCTGGCGCGTGTCCTTATGCGCATCGTTGGCATTCGGATTGAGAAGGAAAACGAGAACATCCTCTTTTCAAAAACCGACTTAGACTACCTCGTACAGAGCAGTTTAGACAGTGCCAAGAACGAAGACGACATCAACGACGAGGTGAAAATCTTTCAAAACGCCCTGGAATTTAGAGATACCAAGGTGCGCGACTGCATGGTGCCGCGAACCGAAATCAACTCGGTAGACCTCAACGAATGTACCATCGACGAGCTTACACAGAAGTTTATCGAAAGCGGAAACTCCAAACTTATCGTCTATCAAGAAGACATCGACCACATTGTTGGCTATATACACTCCTCCGAACTGTTTCGTAATCCCGACCAATGGAAACAGCACATCCGCAAAATGCCATTCGTTCCCGAAACGATGGCGGCCCAAAAGCTGATGCAAACGTTCTTGATGCAGAAGCGTAGCTTAGGAGTTGTGGTCGACGAGTTTGGTGGAACCAGCGGAATAGTTTCACTTGAAGACATCGTTGAAGAGATTTTCGGCGACATAGAAGACGAACACGACAACCAAAAGTATGTGGCCAAGCAAACAGCAGAAGGCGATTATGTGCTGTCGGCCCGCTTGGAGATTGATAAGGTGAACAATATGTTTGATTTAGACCTGCCCGAAAGCGATGATTATATGACCATCGGCGGACTTATCTTGCACCATTATCAGCGTTTCCCGAAGATAAACGAGGAGGTAAACATTGGCCCTTACCAGTTTCGCATTCTCAAAAACACGATGAATAAAATCGAACTCGTGAAACTAAAAGTGCATCAATAAAGCACTTTTTGCACGAAACGTTAAAGAATATCATTTCTTTTTCGTATTTTTGTGCGCATTTTAAAGCTCATTAGCCCTAGCCAATTGCTTTTGCCATGCAAGCATCTACGGCGTGATGACAGCTTGGGGCTCGCCCCAACCAAAGCTCGAATAATAAATTAAACAACTAAAATAATAATGGCAGTATTAGGAAAAATTAGAAGCCGCGGCATGATTCTCATCGGAATCATTGGTCTTGGCTTGTTGGCATTTATTGCCGAAGAGGCATTCCGTTCTTGCGAGGCCACACGCAACAACCAACGACAACAGGTTGGCGAGGTGAATGGCCAAAAGATCAGCGTTCAAGAATTCCAAAAGATGGTTGACGAGTACGCTGAGGCCATCAAAATGCAACAAGGACAGGATAACCTGAACGACGAGCAGCTTAACCAAGTGAAGGACATGGTGTGGACTAGCTATGTGCAAAACAAGCTCGTGGAGAAGGAGGCCAAAGAGTTGGGGCTCACCGTTACCGACCAAGAGATGCAAAACGTCTTGAACCAAGGCACCAATCCCATGCTGATGCAGACGCCCTTTGTTAACCAACAGACGGGGCGTTTCGATGCAAGCTCGCTCAAAAAGTTCTTGGCCGAATACAAGAACCAACAAACAACCAATCCCCAGATGGCTCAACAATACGAATCCATCTACAAGTTTTGGACGTTTATCGAGAAACAGCTGCGCACACAGCTGCTTGCACAAAAATATCAGAGCCTGCTAGCTCACTGCCTGCTCTCTAATCCCGTTGAGGCTAAGATGGCTTTCAAGGAAGAGAACGAAGAAAGCCAAATACAGTTGGCCGCTTTCCCTTATTCGAGCATTGAAGACAGCAAGGTGCAAGTTTCCGAATCAGACCTCAAAGCCAAATACGAAGAGCTGAAACCGCGCTTTAAGCAATATGTTGAAACGCGCGACATCAAGTACATTGACATACAGGTTGAGGCTTCTCCTGAGGACAAGGCTGGCTTGAAAAAGCAGTTTGCCGACTACACGAAGGAGCTGACCGAGGCTGCCGACCCGACCAACGTGGTGCGCAAGAGCTCATCGCTCGTAAACTATTTGGGCTTGCCCGTTGGCAAAGACGCTTATCCAAGCGACATCGCAGCACGTCTCGACTCGATGGGCGTTGGCTCGGTATATGGTCCTGTTGAGAATAAGCAAGACAATACGCTCAACCTGGTTAAGCTTGTTGCCAAGGTTCAGCTGCCCGACTCTGTTGAATACCGCCAAATCCAAGTGGGTGGCGTAACGCCAGAGGCAGCACACAAAACCGCCGACTCTATCTACACTGCCCTCACCAACGGCGCCGACTTCGAGGCTTTGGCCAAGAAATACGGACAAACTGGCGAGAAAGCATGGATGACCACCCGCCAATACCAGATGGCACCCTCGATGGACAAGGACACAAAAGACTATATCAACAGTCTGAACACGATGGGTGTGAACGACATTAAGAACATCACCTTGGCGCAAGGCAACATCATTTTGCAGGTACTCAACCGCAAAGGCATGGTCACTAAGTACCAAGCAGCCGTTGTAAAGCGCACCATCGACTTCTCGAAAGAAACCTATCGCAAGGCTTACAATCAGTTCAGCTCTTTCGTTAGTGCCAATGCCACAGCCGATGCCGTGGTGAAGAATGCCGCAAAGAACGGCTATCGTGTGCAAGAGGCTAAGGATGTTACTACCTCTCAGCACAACTTGGCTGGCATCCGCAGTACGCGCGAGGCTTTGAAATGGCTCTTCGATGCTAAGGAAGGCAGCGTATCGCCCCGTTACGAGTGTGGCGACAACAACCACTTGCTGCTTGTGATACTCGATCGCATCAACCCCGTGGGCTATCGTAGCCTTAACGACTCGCAAGTGAAAGAGATGGTGAAGGCCGAAGTGATAAAAGATAAGAAGGCCGAACAGATTTTGGCTAAGCTCAATGGCGTAACAAGCATTGCCGCAGCAAAGGCTAAAGGTGCCGTGGTAACGCCCGTTAACCAAGTTACTTTTGCCTCGCCCGTGTTCCTTACCGCAACAGGTGCAAGCGAACCAGCACTTAGCGGTGCCGTTGCAGCCACGGCCAAGGGTGCTTTTGATAAGACTCCCGTTAAGGGTAACGCCGGTGTTTACATGTTCCAAGTAACAGGTCGCACCATGCGCCCCGTGAAGTATAACGCTAAGGAAACCGAACTACGTCTTCGCCAGCGTGCCATGCAATATGCGGGCAACTTCATGAACCAGCTGTACATCAACGGCAAGGTTGTAGACAACCGCTATTTGTTCTTCTAAATCATTGCTACAAACGGGGGCATAAGCCGTTAAGTTGTTTTAATAACCCAAGCAGCTTTTATGCCCTGCGATATAATCGCGCTGTTGTGTGTCAACGCGATGCACATAGTAGCGCGTAACAGTCAACCTAATGGCTCCGAACATGTTTCGGAGCCATTTTTACTTTTTAAAACGATGAAAACAAAACAAATGTATCCTTGGCGCACGCTTGCCTCTTTCCTAGTTGTGCTGTTTTCCATGCCCTTGGGTCATGCGCTGATGATTATCATGGAGCATACCATGAATCCTTCTGCCATGCATGTTGCAGGTTTCCTTTTGGGGCTTGTAGGTCTTGTTATGGTTATTGTTGGCGTGTTCGTCAAGGGTGATACGCGGCAAACCATTTGGGGCTTGATAGGTGGCTTGCTCTTTTGGACAGGCTGGGTAGAGTTCCTTTTCCTTTATTATGCTCGCCGTTATGGTGTTCAGCCCGAAATAGAGAATGGCGAAGTTGTTACCAAACCCGAATATCTCATCATGCCTGCATCCTTTGGCTTGTGGATGATGGTGATGGTGATGTACATTTTCAGTACGCGCAACGGTTGCGATTTCATCACCTGGATACAAAAGGTTTGTTTCCGCGACCAGCGCAAAGTCATCGTTGCACAACCCATGACGCGCCATACCAGCATCGTAACCTTTATGGAAGTGAACATGATGCTCTGGGGTTGTTATCTGCTATTGATGTTCTGTTACGACAAGAATTTCCTTGGCGATCACCATCCTGTTACCTTCCTCGTTGGGCTAGGTTGCTTTGTTGGTTCGCTTTTCATGTTGAAACGGCAGTTGTATTTAGCCTCATGGGGAGCCAATATCCGCATGGCCATCGCCACAGTAATTGTCTTTTGGACGCCCGTTGAGATATTGGGCCGCATCAACTTCTTTAAGGAGTTTTGGACTGAACCCCAACATTACGTCTTCGAGTTGTCTTCCATCCTTGCTGTTTTCCTGCTCCTCCTGCTGTATCTTTGGATGAAAGGAGCCAAGAAAAAGAAGGGATAGTGGTATGATTTCTTTCAACATTCATTGATGTCAACCACTTCAATTATCTTATTGTAACGGATTTGCCCTCTCAAATGCTATGGCAAATGCCATTTCTATTTTGAAAGAAAGAGCGTGATACATCATCGATGCACTTTTTGTATATGTTGCAACCTTATTGAATTGCTCATCTCACGAAATAACGAATAGCTATGTTAAAGCGAATATTTATTATAGGGCTTTTTCTAAACCTTTTGCCCCTTTCTCTTGTCTCCCAAAAACTTCTGTTGTCAGGAAAGGTTGAAGATAATACAGGTTTTCCAGTAGCATTGGCAAACGTTGCAATACAGACATGTTCGGACTCATGTGTTATTGCACGAACTGTGACAGATGATAATGGCTCTTTCTCATTTGATTTAGATGCCCTGCCAGTTCCTGTAACGTTGCACGTTTCGGCGATAGGCTTTGAAGATGCCTTCGTTGATACCCAGAATGCAGACGCTGGAGTGATTGTGTTGAAACCGGCAGCATACATGTTGAATGAGGTCTTTGTAAAGGCTTCAAAACATATTGTGAATTTAAAGAACAATGGTATACGAGTGTCTGTTTCTGGCACATACCTGTCACACACAGGGACAACCCTAGAACTGTTGGGAAAAATTCCTTTTGTTTTCAAGTCGGGAACAAACATCGAAGTTATAGGCAAAGGTGTGCCTATCATCTATATTAACAATCGTCAGGTGCGCGATCTTCACGAACTTGAGCAGCTTTCTTCATCGTCGGTGAAAAATATCGAGGTAATAACCTCCCCTGGTGCTCGTTATTCCTCAACGGCAAACGCTGTTATTCGAATTACAACGCTAGCTCCTATGGGTGAAGGCTTTTCTTTTAGCGGACGAACAACGCTTGGGCTTAAACATTATGCATATCTGTTTGAACAGCTAAATTTTAACTACCGCGCGAAAGGACTCGACTTGTTTGGTGCGTTGAACTATGAAAATTACCGAGAATGTCCTAGATTTGAAAACGTCGTCACACAGTATTTACGCGCAGGTCTTGTAGAACAGCACAGCATGGGCCAGGAAATGACCAAGTATCCCGTATATGCGGGGAAACTAGGTCTCAACTATAACGATCGAGTTCACAGTTTCGGACTATTATATGACTTTAAGTTTAACCCCTCGAAAACAAATGGGCAATCCGAGACTTCACGTTATGGCGCTTACATACCTGAGGAAGTATTAGGAAATTTTTTCGTTGCAAACCGACATAATCGACAACATCTTTTAAGTGCCTACTATTCGGCAACATTGGAGAAATGGAAACTAACGGCCAATATTGATGCCTTGTGGCAGATTAACGATCGCTTTACAGAGGAAAACGAACGTTCTTCAGTTAATCCCTTGCGCAATTTTAACACCATGAATAAGGTTGGCAATCGACTTCTTGCTGGCAATTTGATGGCTACTTGTGCTGTGTGGTTTGGTGATTTACGTTTTGGTATGGAAACAAATGGTATTCATCGAACTGACCGCTATGCAGGGAATGCGGACTATATTGCGAGCAATGACAACCGCATTGACGAAACAACGACAGCCTTGTTTGTTGAAAGCGACCAAAAATTTGGCGTAGTTTCTGCGGGTGTTGGTTTGCGTTGGGAATATACAGACAGCAAATTCTATTTGTTTGGACGTTATTCACCTGAGCAGAGTCGCACTTATCACAACTTTGCTCCCTCATTATTTGTCGCTTTCCCAATGGGTACAGTTAAAGCTAATTTTGCTTATACACGCAAGACTTCACGACCAGTGTTTAGTCAACTCAGTTCTGCTGTCAAGTATATTGACCGTTATACTTATGAGACGGGCAACCCAAACCTACGCCCCATTTTCCGCGATAACTTTTCGTTTTCATCTTCATGGAAAGACCTGATGGTGCAATTGGAATATACTTCAACGAAAAACTACTTTATGTGGCAAACCTTTCCATACCCAAGCAATACGGAGGCCACGTTGCAAACCATCCAGAATATGCCACGTTTCCACGCTTATAGTGCATTCATAAACTATGCACCCTCATTCTTTGGGTGTTGGCATCCAGTGTTGATGGCAGCTGTTGTGGTGCAGGATTTTAAGCTAGTACATCATGGAACAGAACTGAAACTAAACCGTCCGCTTGGTGTATTTAGGTTTAACAACGCAGTGCAACTTCCATGTGAAGTATGGCTAAATGTTGATTTCTTACTTCATACAGATGGTGATGCCGAAAACAATCGTAACCATAACTATTGGAATTGTGACATCGGACTATACAAATCGTTTCTTAACGACACATGGAACGTCAAGTTACAGCTTGGCGATGTGTTTGGCACATGGCGACAAAAGTTTGTTATGTATGATGCTTTAACACGCTCTTCTGTTGTTAAACGATACCACACACGCGACTTAAATCTCACCATTCGCTATAACTTCAATGCAACTCGTTCTAGATATAAGGGGAATGGAGCAGGCAATGATGAGAAGGGGAGACTCTGAGTGGAGATGAGTTCATTTTGATTATTTAAAATGTATGTCCTGTCTTTGTCTACTTTTCAGTATATAACTTAACTTTATGAGTGCCTCTTTCGTCTACCAATCGCCCCCCACGACCGCAAATACCCAATTCTCACGAAAGTTGTTTTTGGTGCAATAAGTTGCTTAGTGAATAAACAGTGACAAACCTATTTAGTTCTGAATTAAAGGCAACTTGTACATAATGGTGTACTATTAGCTGCAAAAGGCCCTGTTACTCTCAGCTAATAGCTCTGTTATTAGCTGCGAAATACATTTACTATTTGCCGCGAAATGCTACGCAAAATGTAGTAAAATAAGCCGTATGAAGGTAAATCAAGCGTTTTCGTCCAATTGAAAACCTGTGCCGCATATGGGCAAAACCACCATATAATACCATTCTATATGAATACGATAAAAGTTTCAGTTTTGTTGATAGTTATTCTTTTTGTAGTTGCTGGATGCAATTACACCAGTAAACCTCGTACTTTTGATCGTGAACAAGCGACACTTTACCCTCGTGTCCCTTACGAGGCCATTAAAGACAATAAAGATTCTCTTGACTTTATTCTTTCATTAAAAGGCTTTTCTGAAGAATTGAGCAATGACAAGAAACCTTATCAATTGTCGGTTGCAGAGATGAAAATGGCCAAAAAGATATTGGAAAAATATGTGGCGAGTGGGGGAGACCATCTCGTTGTTGGCTCTAAAGATGGCACAAAATCGGGGAAAGAAGTGTGTGACGAAATGGATGATACGGCACCTTTGCCCCTGACACATTATTATAAACAGTACCTTGGCTATGTGAAAAATGGGCATCATATTGTGGAGATAAACTTGTTAGCTTGTGTTTATGTTAATTATGGAGAAAGTGTTAGTGCTTATCTTCAACGCGTTTATAGCCTTCCGCATGACGGCGGAAATCATTTTGGGAGAGTGTTGATCGACCTTACAGAGAAAAAGGTGATACGGTTCTCTTTGAATACAGTAGCTTAAGACCGCCCGTTTGGGGCTTACTTCTAGAATTTGGAGGTTGCGCTTTATGCTCGAATACAATGTTATAACGTCTTTGTCTCTTTTTTAGGAAGTTCTTTCCATGTTCTTATTAATGCCTCTCGCATACACCATGATAATGCCTTGATAAGTTAACGTTCTATAGGGCGACATCATTTTTTTCGTACCTGCGTAAACTTTCTTCCTTGTTCCATCGTCTAACGAGCATTTATATTAACCAAAAGCTGTGCTTTGGCGCATTGGTGGCTTGCCTATCGCACATCATATCGTTAGTATGTTAACCACATTATCAACTTTCTAATTTTAATCATTATGTCTTACACCACATTCGATTTTAGGTCTGTGCCTTGCGATTGGACCTTGTGTTTCATCCAAAACTGCCCTTTGAAGGCAACATGTATGCGCTATTTTGTTGGCGAACAGGTGCCAATGAATGCAACAAGTGGCTCTGCCGTCTACCCAACGGCCTTGCAGGGAAACGTTTGCAAACACTATTTTGAAAAGCGTGTGATACGCGTTGCGTGGGGATTTTCTACGCTTTTCAGCGAAGTGAAACGCAAAGACGATCTTCCGTTGCGAAATCAAATCAAAGAGTTTCTTGGTGGACACGGCACTTACTATTGCTACATGCACGGCAAAAAGATGCTTAACTCCGAACAACAAGCATGGATTCTCGACCTGTTTCGCGACTATGGCTACACCACGAACCTTGTTTTCGACCATTATGCCGATGTTTACGACTTCGGTTAAATTGTTTTTGCCCAGTACAAACATGCTTGTACTGTGACTACAAGTAAGTTGTACTGTCGCTACAAGCCGCTTGTAGTGCTAGTACAAGAGCCTTGTAGTGCCACTACAAACGGGCTTGTACTGCAATAGGTCGTTGTCTTTGCGAATGCAAAAGGCGGTTGGTGCACCTTGCATCAACCGCCTTTTTAACTTTTATCTCCTTGGTACAGTTGCTTGTTATGGTTATGTGCTTATCTTATTACCTGCAATTCACGACTTGTCAGAGTTGGCAATGGAAACTCAAATAGTGATAAAAGCATACGTATAAAGGCCAAGAAGTGTTGCGAGAGGGTTCTACTTCCCTCGTTACATCTTAGAAATTAACCACCATACCAAAGTAAAGCAGTCGTTTTTGCAAGGGTTCTATTAGTTGGTTGGTGTATTGCTCATCGTAGTAGGCATAGTTAGCGTTGGTGCGATTGAGGATGTTTGAAAGCGTGAGGTAGGCAACAACTGCCGTTTTTCCCACTTGCATATACCTGTTTAACGCGAGGTTTACGGAAAGGTAATGGGGAAGTTGCTCGCTATTGTATGTACCAAAGGCAGGATAAGGCTGTGTACCTACATCGTGTTTGCCTATTATGGGGGTGAAATATTTGCCTGGATGAAACATGCAGTTTAGTGAAATGTTGAACAGTTTCATATTGAAATAGCTGATTTCTACCTTTGCCGTATGTCCAAAATCGTTTTCAGCGTGTTGCCATTTGTTGTCGATGAAGGTAGAGGACATTAGGTAGGTGTAGCAAGCAGATGCTGTAAACTGTTTCCAACTATACTTCCCTGATAGTTCTATGCCTGTAATACGCTGTGCAATAGGGATCATCTCTTGCTGATAAGGTGAAAGAAATGGCAGTCGTTCGCGCTTGTGGTATAAAGCGGCAGACAATGTTACATTGCCTTTTGTAAACGAATAGTCGAGTGATGTCTGCCTAGAAAGAGCCTTATTGAATGTTCGGGAGTAATAGGTTGGGCGGCTAATGGCATTGTATTCGCCAAAGCTAGCGATGATGGTATTCTGTTTGTTAGGGTTGAACCTTATGCTGGCTTGATATGAAAGGGTTGAACTGAACTGCTTGCTTACCATTTGCCGCACCCCACTACCAATAGTAAACTTGCCCATTTGCCATTTTCCATATACATATCCTTCGCTTTTGTTCATCCATATGGCCGATTTTCGATGGCTATGCTCATTGCTTGGGTGCACTAGAAAATAGGTCGATGGGTATTCTCCGTCGTATTTGTACCTTAAATATTCGTTATCCAACCCCACTGCAACCGACAGGTTTTCAGTTAAGCAATGTTTCCACGCCAAGGAAACAAAAGTGGATAACTGCTGTGTATGGTCGTTAATACTTCCAAAAAGGTAATGGGAACTTGCCACATCAGTAGCCATATTAAGGGTGAACGAGTTTTTCCAGCCTGCGCTGTACGCAAGGTTCAATATGTTAAAGTTGCGTTTGTTGGTGGCGTTTTGTTCTCCGCGGTAGTTAAATGACCCTCTATTTGCTGTATAACGCTCGTTGATATAATACGAAAAGAGGTTTAGGTGCATGCCTTTTGAAAGCTGCGTGTGCAGGTTTAAACCAATGTCTGCCGAGCGGAAACTCTTCAAGTGGCTAAGTCCCTTGGCGTTAACCGGTCTGTAAAGTTCGGAAGATTGTAGGTTGGCATAGGTCTGCACGAAACTTTTCGTGCCCATTTTAAAACCATGAAATGCGCCTATGCTGGCTAGCGATGCCGATAAACGGGTGCGTCGCCCTTCGGGTAGGGCCTGCGTTGTGCGTATGTTTACGATGCCACCTGTGGCGTTGCCGTATTCCAGAGGTGGGTTGCTGGGGTACACATACTGCTCACCAACGATGTCGGCATTGAAAAGACTGAAATTTCCCATGCCGTCTAATTGTTGGTTTCTAACGGGGTTGTAGATGGGAACTCCATTTACAACCACCCTGCTATATCCGCTAGCACTACCGCGCAACTCAGGGTTTGCGCTCTCGGTAGTGGGTGTGCTGTATGCCATCATGCCCATAGCTTTCAGTGGGTCGGCAGAGGCCGAAGGGCTCATCAGCACTTCTAGTCGGGAGAGCTTTGTTACTGCAAACTCCTTACTCGAAGTGGCATCGGCCATAATTGTTACCTCTGATAGGCTTATGGCATTTGATAACAGCTTTATGGTGAGACTGTCGGGAAGGTTTTGCACCGTTAATGGTAGTACAAAGTCTTTATATCCCACATACGTTACCATGAGCGTATCTGGGAGAATGCCATCTTGTAAGGGTAATTCGAACTGGCCATCCTCGTCGGTAATGGCGTGTATATCTGTGTGGTGTTTAAGAAACACATTGGCAGCAAACGCCGCTTCGGTGTCCGCATACACCTTTCCGCGAATGGTTTGCGAACGGCATTGATGCGATGGAACAAGCCACAACGCAACAAAAAGTACAAGTTTAAAGCTGGTTTTCATACTTTTTCAAATCTGGTGCGTTAGGAAATTCCGTCTTAGCCTTTTGGTAAATGGTTTTCGCCTTTTCTTTATTACCAGTTGTTACAAGGTACTCTAGTAGCAGGTTGTAGGCTTCTTTTCTTCCCCATGTGGGTTCGTATGGGTTGTTTGTTTTGGATATGGGTTGTGCTAGTGCCTTTTCAAGCAGTGCCTCACACTTTTGTTGTCCGCCGAATTGTTTAGGCGTGTAATAGTCTAACATGCCTAACACGTACCAAGCTCTCGTGTTCTTGGGGTCTATTTGTGTGGCCTGTTGGGCATTGTTAACGCTTTTCCTTGCGATAACAGCGGCATCCATCCCCTTAACAAATTTGATGCTAACGCCTTGGATGTAGGCAAGCAACGCGTATTCTTCCGCGTTTTTCCCAGCCTGCGTTTCAAAAATGTGTTCCCCTTCGTTAAGGCATGCTTGCGCTTGTTGGTCTTGTTTCGTCGTTGTAAGATAGAGAGCTTTGTGCAAAAGGCAAAAGCTTAGCCAATAGTTGTACACGCGATTGGGTTTCTTTCCTTTCAGTTCTTTCTCCACATTGTCTAATGGTGCAATGTTGTTGCTATACATGGCATTGCTCATTGAGTCGACAATGGCTTGCTGATAGTTCTTGTTTTGCGGCTGATTGCCTTTTGTTTGCGCACGCATTGTTATGGTAAATGTAACCATGAAGAGTAGTAATAAGTTTCTTCTCATAATCTGTTGGTTTGTGTAAGCAAGTTGCTTACGGTTAGTTAATGCTTAAAGTAGAGTTAGAGGCAAAGGTAAAGTTAGCCTTAATAGTTGCAGGCGGTTTGTGGCCTCAGCTTACTTTCGATAGCTGTTCTATATTTCATGGCTAAACGTTTTGTGCCCATTTCCTGCGCATCCTCACACAATTGGTGGCGTTACGTTGTGTAAGAATGGTTGTTGTTTGTGGCAAATTTAGTAAAAATAATGATAGGTTGTCTCAAAAAATGGCACAAATTTGCGTGTTTAATGCGGCATCGTGTGTTTTGCTTGGTCGTAAATAACAGAATTGGGGATAAGCAAACGGCACGCTTGTTTGCCATTTGCTTATCCCCAATAGCCTTAAATGTAATTCAATTTCATGATTTCTAGCCCACTTCTAGTTCTTGTTTTAAGAACTTGGGGGTAAATCCTGCCTTGCTTTTAGCCACCTCTTCGGGTGTTCCTGCCGAAAGGAGGAGGCCGCCATTACGTCCGCCTTCGGGACCTATGTCGATGATATGGTCGGCAAGTTTAATCACATCGAGGTTGTGTTCGATGATTAGCACCGTGTTGCCACGGTCTACCAGTTTCTGTAACACATCCATTAGGATGCGAATATCCTCGAAGTGCAGACCTGTTGTGGGTTCGTCAAGGATGTAGATGGTCTTTCCTGTGTCGCGTTTGCTTAGTTCAGTGGCCAACTTTACACGCTGACTCTCGCCGCCCGACAGTGTTGTGGAGGGTTGCCCAAGCTTGATATAGCCCAAGCCCACATCCTGAATGGTCTTTATTTTCTGCAAGATGTTGGGTACATTCTCGAAAAACTCCACCGCTTGGTTGATGGTCATGTCCAGCACATCGGCAATGCTCTTGCCCTTATATCTCACTTCCAGCGTTTCGCGGTTATAGCGTTTGCCGTGGCAAACCTCGCAAGGCACCATCACATCGGGCAGCACATTCATCTCAATGGTTTTGTATCCGTTGCCCGAACAGGCCTCGCAACGGCCGCCCTTGACGTTAAACGAGAAACGACCAGGCTTATAGCCCCTAATCATTGCCTCGGGAAGGTTTACGAAAAGGTTGCGAATGTCGTTGAAAACGCCCGTGTAGGTTGCGGGATTAGAACGTGGCGTGCGCCCAAGAGGCGACTGGTCTACGTTCACTACCTTGTCAACGTTGTCTATTCCCTCCACATCATCGTATGGCATGGGCCTTTTCAGCGAGCGATAGAAGTGTTGCGAGAGTATGGGTTGCAGCGTTTCGTTGATGAGCGTCGACTTTCCAGAGCCGCTTACGCCCGTAACGACAATCAGTTTGCCCAAGGGTATCTCCACATCCACGTCTTTCAGGTTGTTGCCTTTGGCTCCGCGTATCCAAATGCTTTTGCCATTGCCCGCTCGTCTGTGGGCGGGCACTTCTATTTTCATTTGCCCATTAAGGTAATTGGCGGTGATGGTGTTGCCTTTCAGCATGTTTTGGGGCGTGCCTTGGTACACCACTTCGCCTCCTTTGCGACCCGCCTTAGGTCCGATGTCTATGATGTAGTCGGCGGCCAGCATCATATCTTTGTCGTGTTCCACAACGATGACGGTGTTTCCAAGGTCGCGCAGTTCTTTAAGAGAGGCAATCAGCCGCTCGTTATCGCGCTGATGCAGGCCAATGCTTGGCTCGTCGAGGATGTAAAGCACGTTAACCAGCTGCGAACCAATCTGCGTGGCGAGCCTGATGCGTTGGCTTTCGCCGCCCGAAAGCGACACCGACTGGCGGTTAAGCGTGAGGTAATCGAGCCCCACTTCGAGCAGAAAGCTCACGCGCGTTCGTATTTCCTTCACAATTTCGGCCGCAATCTTGCGCCCTTTGGTGTCAAGATGCTCTTCAACATTGTCTAACCACGTCTTCAAGTCGCTGATATCCATGCTGGCTAGCTCGGCAATGTTCTTGTCCCACACGCGATACGCCAGCGATTCGCGTTTAAGTTTCTGCCCTTTGCAGTCGGGACACTGGCATGTTGCCAAGAATTGGTCGGCCCATTTCTGACTACTGGCCGAGTCGTCGTTGTCCATCACGCTTTTAAGATACTTTATCAGGCCGTCGTAAGTGCTGAAAAAGTCGCTCGAAGTGTGTACGAGTTCCTTTGCAATCTTCACTCTTTCCATCGAACCATAAAGTATTTCGTCGAGCGCATCGGCAGGAACATCCTTGATGGAGGTCTTTAATTCGCAGTCGTACTTTTTGAGAATGGCATCTATCTGCCAAAAAATCATTTGGTTTTTATACTTTCCCAGCGGTGCGATAGCTCCTTCGTAGATGCTTTTATTGGTGTCGGGGATTACCTTTTTGAGGTCAATCTCATTGACATAGCCCAGTCCCTTGCACTTAGGGCATGCGCCTTCGGGCGAATTGAACGAGAAGTTGTTGGGTGCTGGTTCGGGGTATGAGATGCCCGTAACGGGGTCCATCAGTCGTTTAGAGTAGCTTTTCAGTTCGTCGTTGTCCTTATCCAGAATCATAATAACGCCGTCGCCCTGTTTCATAGCCACCTCAACGGTCTTTTTCAGGCGTTGGTCGTCCTTGCCTTGGACCTTCAACTTGTCTATCACCACTTCTATATTGTGGTTTTTGTAGCGGTCTACCTTCATGCCGCGGGTAATCTCTGTTATTTCGCCGTCAACGCGCATGTAGAGATAACCCTTTCGCCGCATGCTCTCGAACAGTTCTCGATAGTGGCCTTTTCGTTGGTGCACCAATGGCGCGAGAATGTAGATGCGCTTGTCGGCATAGCGTTCCAAAATCATTTGTATCACCTTTTCCTCGGTGTACTTCACCATCTTTTCGCCCGTAGCATAGCTATATGCAGTGCCGGCGCGTGCATAAAGCAGTCGCAGATAGTCGTAAATCTCTGTTGTTGTGCCTACGGTAGAGCGTGGGTTTTTGTTGGTTGTTTTCTGTTCGATGCTGATAACGGGACTTAGGCCTGTTATCTTGTCTACGTCGGGGCGCTCCATGTTGCCCAAGAAGTTGCGTGCGTAGGCAGAGAACGTCTCCATGTAGCGACGTTGACCTTCGGCAAAGATGGTGTCGAAGGCCAACGACGACTTGCCCGAACCCGACAGTCCGGTGATGACCGTGAGGCTATTGCGCGGTATTTCCACATCTATGTTTTTGAGATTGTGCACCCGCGCACCCCACACATTTATCTTTTCGTCTTGCATTTTTGTTGTCCTGTTGTTATTATTGTTGGGCGGTGTGCTTTTTTGTTTGTCGCCCTTAGCCGGCCCATGTCTTAGGGGTACATTATTCTGTATAGCTTCTTAGTAGGTTAACGTCTTTCTTGATGTTAAACACTTTGCCGTCGGCACCTTTGGCATTAACCTGTACGAAGTACACGCCCTCTTTCACATCTTGTCCGTTAAACTTGCCATCCCAACCGCCAGCAGGGTCTTTCCATTCGTATATTTTCTGCCCCCAGCGGTTGAATATGTACGCCTTGAACTCCACAAGCGACTGATAACCGGGCTTTGCCCGATACACATCGTTCACGCCATCGCCGTTGGGTGTAAAGGCATTGGGCATTTCCAGCTTGCTTTCGGCAATGCTAACGCGTATGGGGTCGGCCGTTTTCCAGTACTCTTGCGTATATTCTACGGTGTCTGTGCCTTGCACAAAGGTGGCGTAAAGCTCCACATAATGGGTGCCGGCCACGGTGAACGTCATCTCTGTGTCCTTTTCAAATCGCGAGAGATATGGTGTTTGGCGTTTGGGGTCGGTGTAAAACCGCCACTCGTAGTGTGCGTTCCAGCCGTCGGCATTGGCAACGTTGGCCTGAAATCGTGCCCTAAGCGGTGCCGAACCTTGGTAATCGCTGCTTTGTTCTTCGCCGTTTGGGGTGAAGAATGTGGCCACGGGGCTGATGGTTGGTGTGTCGTCGGCAAAGGCGAAGGTTGCCATAGCCGCGAAAAGCAGTGTGAATGTAGTGCGTATGATGGTTTTCATCCTAATCGTTATTTATGTTTGGCGAGTTGTTTGCCTCCATTTCGTCGGCCACAATGTCTGTCAATATCCTTATGTCTATGGCCGAACGGTTGTATTTCTCGGCCATAGAGTCCAGCAAATGCAATATTTCGTCTATTCCAGAGCGGGTTTCGTTGGGCTTTTCGCCTGTTTTTTTGAGGAAATTCACAAACAGTTCGATGGCCTTTTGCGTGTTGTTGGCCAACCAATGGGCGGCCGCCAGGTAGAGAATGTCTCTTGCATCGCTTTCATTGTTGTTGTTGTAAACAATGCTGTTCAGCAGGTCGATGGCGGTTTCGGCTTTGCCCTCTTGCAGTTGGGTTAGTGCCAACTGGCGTTTCACTTCCATGTTGTCGGGGTGCTCGTAGTTGAGTTTGAACAATAGTTCGATGGCTTTCTCGGCTTTTCCTGCACGGGCATAGCCCTTGGCCAGGAACAGTTCTTGCTCGGGCGAGATGTTTCCTTTGCCCTGTAACCGTTCTAACACCTGCTCTGCTTGGGCGAAATCGTGGCTTCTGATGCATGTTTCCACATAGCCGTGAGCCACTTTGTCGTCTTCGGGCAAGCGGTTCATCAGTTCGGCGAAGTGCCTTTTAGCCTCGCCGTACTTACCTGTTTGCATGGCTGCCACGGCGCGAAAGTAGAGCCACTCGTTGCTGGTTAGGGTGGTATCTAACTCGTATATTGAGGTAAATAGTTGCAGTAGCTGCCAAAGTCCCCTTTTGAAAAGGAACTTACCAAAGGTTACGAACTGCGACGACAGCCCCACTTGTGCCAGCAATTGGTTGCCGAAAAATAGTCCGCGCATCACAATTCCTCCGCCTCGGAAAGGGTTGACGAACTCTTCTTTCATGTTGTTGAGGAAGAAAAAGCGGTATAAGTCTTGCAAGTACATGCGCCTGATGTAGGCCGGGTTGCTTTTGTCGACATCCATATCACCTTGTATCTCGATGCCATTGGCATTGATGGCGTTTTTCAGTTCGGCGGGAATTTGGTTGGCAATCATGGCCATAGCCAATTCCAACGAATACTTATCCGAGTTGCAGAACGAGCTGTGCGCAAAGATGTTTTGCTCTAAACGGGTTTCGTCTAGCCCTTCAAGGGGTTTCAGTTCGGGGTGTTCGGGGTAGTATGGCACGAACCAATTGCTGGCCCGATTGAAGAATGGGAAACGTTTCATTTGCGAAAAGCCCCCGAAATACACGTCCACGCCCTTTTGTTGCATGTCCATCATGCGCATATAGCTTTTCTCCAGGTCCTCCATTGCCCGTTCTTCGGCATCGGGGTTGAGGATGTCTTGCAGCTTTTGTTCTTCTGTTTCAGTGCCCAAGACGATGTTTTGGCCGCGCATCATTGTGGGGAGAATGTCGCGATGTATTTCTTGCATGGCCTTTTCGGCGTTGATGCAATACACTATTTGGTATTGTAGTTCAAGCAATTCGCGCTGAACGGCTTGCGAACTGACGGTTTTGTGCAGCTGTTCGGCCAGGTTGGGATAAAGCGTTATCTCTATTTTTGGCAGCGTAAGCGCCCATCCCACCAAGGCGCGTTGCTTTACTTGCGGGTCTGTGGCGTACTGATAGAGGTAGAGTAGGGTGGAAAACTTACGCGCATCGAAGGCTAAGAGTAAGGCTAAGAGTAAGGCGGCGGCAAGTAACTGCGCATCCATGCTGTCGATAGTGGGCGATAGCAACAGTTCTTGGTAGAACTTCTGTGTCTCTTCGTTCCAATGCGTGTCGGTCATGAGGTGATAGAACAGGGCCGTCGTCAGTTCGTGGTGCTCTGCGTATATAGCCTTTTTCTTTTCGCTGTTGGTTGCCGACGGGTCGAGCGAAAGTAGTGCGGTGTCTTGCACGAAACTTTCCAGTCGTTGCCTGATATCGTCTAGCGGCATGGTGGCCACGTTGAACGGCGAGTAATAGTTAAAGCCCGATGTGTTTTGCTTTCTGCGCGTTATCATCACGTCGCAGTGCAGGTGATACAGCCTTTTAAGCAGACTGTTGTACACTTCCTCGCGCTTGGGGTCGTCGAAACCGCGTTTAATGAAGTCTTTCATCAAGCGATAGTCCTCCTCGATGCTTTCCAAACGTTCGTAAAACTTCCTTAGTCCGAAACTGTTTATGTCGTTACGCATTCTGTTGAGTGCCTCCCCTAGTTCTTTCGACAAGAGGATAAGTCCGGGGATGCTTTCTCTCTCAGGCTTGATACTCCACCTGATGTTGTTAATGTCGTCTTTAATCATTGCGTTGGAAAGTCTTTAATGGCGTTTCTGTCTTTCTCTCTCACGGGCGACATCTTGGCAAAGGCTGTTTTAGGCAGTGCCTTTACGGCAGCGTCGTTCAGTTGGAAGTGGGTTTTCAGCAGGTCGGCATAATGCTGTATGCCCCTGATGTTGAGCGAATCGCACGCCCTATCGTATGCCTTAACAAAGGCAGGCAGTGCTTGGCGCACCTTCTTTTGGTCTTTGGCGGCCATGCTGAACACGGCCACGCCTAGCCTAATGTCCTTGGCTTTGGTGTCGGCCAGCACGTTGTTCTTGCCCATTCGGGCCACAGTAGCTTGCGGTTCGGGCATGAAAGCGGCATCTATTTCGTAGCCAACGAGCATCTTCAAGCGGATAAACACATTGTTGACCTGTATGCGGAAAACCTCGTTTTTGGGCTTACTGCGGTCGATGAGGTCGGCAGTAAGAAAGTCGGTTGCCGAGAAACGGGTCATGCCCACCATCTTATCTCCTAGTTGTCGCACGTCCTTTATGCGCGCATTGCGGTTACTTATCAGCTGCCAATGCAGGTTTGTTGCGCCCACTTCATGCAGGTTGGCCCCCTTTTGGCGCAGGCGTTGGGCACGAACCAAATCGGTAAACACGCCTTGAACCTTGCCTCTAAGTATGGCCGTGTCGCAATCCATCTGTGCCGTGTACTTCATTAATCGCACGTTGATGTGCTCTTCGCCGAACAATCCCGTTGCATCTGCCACGTATAGCGGCAGGCAATCGAGTGTGGGCATCACCGCAATTCGCAGTGTCGAGTCGTTTGTCGTTTGTCGTTCGCTTTGATTTTGCGGCGCATTGCCCTTGCTGTTGCAGGCAAAGAGCAGTGTAGTTAGCGTGGCCAAGGCGAGCGTGCGAATGTGAAATAGGGTCATTGTAATTGGTGTTTGCTGTTAAATACCTTGTTTGCCGTGTTCAAGGCGGCCTCTTCGTGAGGTTTTATCCTTGCAAATTTAGCAATAATTTTGTTGCGAAAAAAAAGATTTAGTAATTTTGTAGACCATGGCAAAAGATAAAACAGCATACGTTTGCGACAATTGTGGACACGAGTCGGTGAAATGGATTGGCAAGTGTCCGAGTTGTGGGCAGTGGAACACCTTTAAGGAAATACGCGTAGCACCCGCTGTGGCGAGTAGCGCGCGCCGACAAGTTGCGGGTGGGGTAGGCAATGCCTCTTCCGCAAGAAACAAACCTATGCCCATCTCGAAGGTGCAAGCCAAAGACGAACCGCGTATCGACTTACACGACGATGAACTGAATCGCGTACTTGGTGGCGGACTAGTGCGCGGCTCTATCGTTTTGCTTGGTGGCGAGCCAGGCATTGGAAAGAGTACCCTAGTGTTGCAAACCATTTTGCGAATGCCCGAAAAGCGAATACTCTACGTTAGCGGCGAAGAGAGCACGCATCAGCTGAAAATGCGTGCCGATCGCATAGAAGAAAACGTGGCAGACAACGTTATCGTGCTGAGCGAAAACGCTTTGGAGAAGATTTTGATGCAGGTAGACGAAGTTAAGCCCGACTTGCTTATCGTGGATTCCATCCAAACCATCGAGAGCGAAGCCATCGACAGCTCGCCAGGGAGTATCGTTCAGGTGCGCGAATGTGCCTCGGCGTTGCTTAGATACGCCAAAACGTCGTCTGTTCCTGTGCTGCTCATTGGCCACATCAATAAAGAGGGGGTGCTGGCAGGCCCCAAAATATTAGAGCATATTGTAGACACAGTGCTGCAATTTGAGGGCGACCAGCATTATATGTACCGCATATTGCGCTCTATCAAGAACCGTTTTGGCTCTACTTCCGAGTTGGGCATCTACGAAATGCAGCAAAATGGACTCCGCCCTGTGTCTAATCCCAGCGAACTACTGCTTACTCGCGACCACGAAGGGCTTTCGGGCATCGCCATTAGCTGTGCCATCGAGGGTGTACGGCCGTTTTTGGTGGAGACACAAGCCCTGGTTTCGACTGCCGCTTACGGCACACCGCAACGTAGTACCACGGGTTTCGACCAACGCCGACTAAACATGCTCTTGGCCGTACTTGAAAAACGCGTGGGTTTTAAGCTTATACAGAAAGACGTTTTTGTGAACATCGCCGGTGGTTTGCGCGTAACCGACTTGGCAATGGACCTTAGTATCATTGCCGCCGTGCTGTCTAGCAATGTAGATACGCCCATAGATAAGGAATGGTGTATGGCAGGTGAGGTGGGACTTAGCGGCGAAGTGCGCCCTGTGAACCGCATAGAACAACGCATTGCCGAGGCCGAAAAGCTTGGTTTTACCGATATGGTGATACCCAAAAACAACCTTTCGGGCATCGACCCGTCGCGTTATCGCATCAAACTGCACCCCGTCCGTAAGGTAGAAGAGGCATTGCGCATCTTGTTTGGATAACGCTTTTCCACCAAGCTTTGCTGACTTTCATGGCCTTTTTTTGAAGGTGTTGTGGCGCAGTTGGTAAGTTTTTATTTAATGATATAAAAAGCAAATGAAAGATTCGGTAATTGTAGTGAGTGGCGGAATGGACAGCGTTACGCTGCTTTACGAAAAGAAAGACGAGATTGCATTGGGCATTTCTTTCGACTATGGCAGCAACCATAACCACAACGAACTGCCTTTGGCGGCCTTGCATTGCCAACGTTTGGGCATTACGCATGTGGTTATACCGCTTGGCTTTATGTACCAATACTTTAAGAGTAGCTTGTTGGAGAGTGGCGAAAGCATACCCGACGGTAGTTACGACGAGGAGAATATGAAGTCGACCGTTGTGCCTTTTCGCAACGGCGTGATGCTCGCAGTGGCGGCAGGCATAGCCGAAAGCAATGGCTTGACTAAGGTTCTTATTGCCAATCACGGCGGCGACCACACCATTTATCCCGATTGTCGCCCCGAATTTATCGCCGCTATGGACGCTGCTGTTGAGGCAGGCACATTCGCTCGTGTACGCGTTGTGGCGCCATATACCAACATCAGCAAGGCCGACATTGCGCGCCGCGGCAGGGCGTTGGGCATAGATTATGCCGAAACGTGGTCGTGTTATAAGGGTGGCCACGTGCATTGTGGCACTTGCGGCACTTGTGTTGAGCGTAAGGAGGCTTTGCGTGAGGCCGGAATAGAAGACAACACCACATACCAATCGTAATGCCGATGTTTGCGAAAGCGTAGCTTGGCGCCTGATTTTCGCGAGTTGATGATAACCAACACAGCACATATATATAATGAGTAAACCGGCAAAATGGCAACAACTGCTAAGTCTTATCACCTGTTTTTTGCTTGTGCTTGGCGTGAGCATTCGCAGGGATGGTAAGATACAAGGACACGACCTGTTGCAGAAGGGAAAGGCAATTGCAGCCGGCGAAGACACGATAAGGACGTTGGACGACGGCACGGTGATTGTTAATACCACTGCCCTTGGCAAAGATGTAGTGGGTTATAGCGGAACGGTACCTTTGGAAATATCGTTGAAAGACGACCATGTGGTTGGGGTAAAGGCACTGGGCAATGCCGAAACGCCTGAGTTTTTTGAAGAGGCTTCGCAACTGCTCACCAAGTGGAACGGTAAATCTATTGATGAGGCACAACGCATGCAGGTGGATGCCGTGTCGGGTGCAACGTTCACTTCTAAAGCCATTGTAGAGAACATGCGTAGGGGATTGCTGTATGCGGCCAAGGCAAAGGCCGACGCCAACATTTGGTCTAAGTTAGACCTTTCTGCCAAATCGCTTGCCGCATTGGTCGTTGCATTGATGGCTGCCATACTTCCGCTCTTTATTAAGAATAGGCGTTACCGACTTGTGCAGCATGTGTTGAATGTGGCAATACTTGGCTTTTGGTGCGGTACGTTCCTTAATTACACCTCAATGGTGGGCTACATGTCTAACGGCATGAACGTTCTTGCCCTGCTCGTTCCTGTTGTGATGCTTGTCACAGCTTTCGTTTATCCGCTTTTTGGTAAGAAATCGTACTATTGCACCAACCTGTGTCCCTATGGCTCGTTGCAAGAACTAGCAGGCAAGTGCGTGCGTTACAAGATAAGGATGAGGCCCAAGACTACGAAACGCCTAGACCTGTTCAGGCAAATACTTTGGGCCGTGCTGATGTTTTGTTTGTGGACAGGCGTGTGGTTCGATTGGATAGACTACGAACCTTTCTCTGCATTCATCTTCGGGTCGGCCTCTTGGGTGGTCATTGGCATAGCCTTAGTTTTCGTTTTGCTTTCAACGGTGGTCGTTCGTCCCTACTGCCGTTTCGTTTGCCCAACGGGTTCGCTCTTTAAGTATAGCCAATATTCAACTCCGTCTGGTAAGAAATAAAAGTCATGAAGATTTCAACAATACTCAATTTTGCGTTGGCCTTGGCTTTGGTGTTTCTTTGCGCCAAGCTAGTCATGAGTGGTGCTGTCGGTTCGCAAGCCTCTGCTAGCGATGATGTGGTGTACAACAACATCCTTTCGCGCACATCTGTTCGTGCCTATCAAGACAAAGCCGTGGAGAAAGATAAGGTGGAAAAGTTGCTCCGCGCTGGTATGGCGGCGCCTACGGCTGTGAATAAGCAGCCGTGGCACTTCGTGGTGGTTGCCGATAAGAAGTTGTTGGCGGCTCTTGCCGAGGCCAACGCCCAGGCTGATTTTGCCAAAGATGCACCCCTTGCCATCGTGGTTTGTGGCGACATGACCAAGGCTATTGAGGGAGCAGGGAACGATTTTTGGGTTCAAGACTGCGCTGCTGCCACCGAAAACATCTTGCTTGCTGCCCATGCCATGGGGCTTGGGGCGGTGTGGACAGGCGCTTATCCCCTAGAAGAACGTAGTTCTGAAATGAGCAAAGTGCTGAAATTGCCCGAAACGATGGTGCCTCTAAGCATGATTGTTATTGGCTATCCCAAGGGTGAAACGAAGGCAAAAAACAAGTGGGATGCCCAAAAGGTATCGTATAACGTGTATGGCGGACAAGAGATGTAACGGAGCAAAGCGGAAACGAACGGCATAAAAGGTGGGACATCGTGCCTGGCATAATGTGGTTTCCCCCACATTCAGCGTGCGTGGTCTGCACGTGGGGCAGTGTCATTTCGCTTGTTTGCTTGGCGAATGCGTTTGGCAAGTGTACATTGCAAATTACATTTGGTGGTGCCAGTAAAGCCGTATCTTGTAAGCAAAAGGCGATTTTCCTATCAAAAAAAGCTGTATATCAAGATAAATCACTAACTTTGTGCATGTCAATTCAGGCATAAAACAAAATATTCATAACATTAATAAAGATGAAAATCGAACAATTCAACTTTGCCGGCAAAAAGGCAATTGTACGTGTGGACTTTAACGTGCCATTGGACGAGAACGGAAACATCACCGACGACACCCGTATTCGTGGTGCTCTCCCCACTTTGAAGAAGATATTGGCCGACGGTGGCGCCGTTATTATGATGAGCCACATGGGCAAACCCAAAGGCAAGGTGAACCCCAAGTTGTCGCTCTCGCAAATCGTCAACAAGGTTTCAGAACGTTTGGGCGTACCCGTAAAGTTCGCCGACGATTGTGCTAACGCCACCGAAGCAGTCGCTAACCTCAAGATGGGCGAGGCCCTGTTGCTAGAAAACCTACGATTCTACCCCGAAGAAGAGGGCAAGCCTGTGGGCATTGACAAGGCCGACCCCGCTTACGATGAGGCAAAGAAAGAGATGAAGGCTAAGCAAAAAGACTTTGCCAAGAAACTGGCCTCGTATGCCGACGTATATGTTAACGATGCTTTTGGAACGGCTCACCGCCGTCATGCCTCGACTGCTGTCATCGCCGATTACTTCGATGCCGACTCGAAGATGTTGGGTTACTTGATGGAAAAAGAGGTAACAGCCATCGACAACGTGCTGAAGAATGCGCAACACCCCTTCACCGCCATCATCGGTGGCTCGAAAGTAAGCTCCAAGTTGGGCGTAATTAAGAACTTGCTTGACAAGGTAGACAACCTCATCATTGGCGGAGGCATGGGCTATACCTTTGTAAAAGCACAGGGCGGGAAGATTGGCGACTCGCTGCACGAGGACGATTTGATGCCCGAAGCACTGAACGTTATCGCTGCTGCAAAAGAAAAGGGCGTTAACCTAAGCCTGTCTGTGGCCACCGTTGCTGCCGATAAGTTCGACAATAACGCCAACCGTAAGGTGGTGCCCATCGACCAAATACCCGACGGATGGGAAGGTATGGACGCCTCGGAAGAGTCGTTGGCCATCTGGAAGAAAATCATTCTCGAATCTAAGACCATCCTTTGGAACGGTCCCGTAGGTGTATTCGAGTTTGAAAACTTTGCTCACGGAACGGGCGAAATTGCCAAGTACGTTGCCCAAGCAACACAAGAAAACGGCGCATACTCGCTTGTAGGCGGTGGCGACTCGGTTGCTGCGGTTAACAAATTTGGTCTTGCCGACAAGGTTTCTTACGTTTCTACGGGTGGTGGTGCCATGCTCGAGGCCATCGAAGGTAAGGTTCTGCCTGGCGTTGCTGCCCTGCAAGGCGAATAAGTTTCCTCGGAAGGGTGATGGTTTTGGCAGCACTTCGCGGCCTTGTTTGGCCAAAGCGTGCCTGCATTACACGCCTTAAACGATAGAAATAAATATGTATCGGCAAGCCTAAACCCATGTGTTAGGCTTGCCGATTTTTTCTTTCTCCTAACCCCCTTACACCTTTTATCGCATGCTTATGCGCCCATTACGATTTGCCCTTTTTATGCTCTGTCTGTGGCTTTCGCTTGCAGGCTGGTCTCAGCGCAACCGCATATTGAACCCCGACATCGCCTCGTTGCAGGTGGTGGCCGGCAACAATTGGCTCTCAATGCCTGTTATCGACTTGGGAGAAGGCGTGCCGGTGAACATCGCTTTCGACGACCTGACGCACGAATATCGCCGTTATGCCTATAAAGTGGAGCATTGCAACGCCGATTGGAGCACGTCTGGCGACCTGTTTGTGAGTGATTATATAGACGGATTTAATACAGACAACGTGATAGAAGATGTGGAACAGTCGATAAACACAAACGTGCTGTATACACATTATCGTCTTCAGATTCCCAACGAGCGGTGCAAACTGACGATGAGCGGCAACTATCGCGTTACCATCTACGATGCCAACGACGATGACAAGCCCGTGGCCGAATGCTGTTTTATGGTGGTTGAACCACGCATGGGCGTTAAACTCAGCGTAGATGCCAATACGGATAAGGGCATTAACAGCCGTTGGCAGCAGGTGGCTATGGAGGTGAAGTATGGCGGAGGCTTGTCTGTTACCGATGTTCAGCGGCAAATCCACACTGTGGTGATGCAAAATGGACGATGGGATAACGCCGTTGTGAACGCCAAACCCCAATTTGTGATGGGCGACGGACTGCGTTGGTCGCACAACGCACAGCTTGTTTTCGAGGCAGGTAACGAGTATCGCAAGTTCGAAATGCTGGATGTACGACATGCCAACATGGGCGTTGAGAAGATAGATTGGGACGGCGAGGCCTACCACGCCTACCTTTGGCCCGACGAACCACGCGGCAGTTACGTGTTCGACGAAGATGCTAACGGTGCGTTTTACATCCGCAACAGCGACAATAGGGAAAACAACAGCACCTCCGAATACATTCATGTGCACTTCACTTTGCGTTCGCCGCGTTTGGCTGGCGATGTGTTTGTGAACGGCGTATGGACAAACGACCTGCTTTCCGCGCCTTACAAGATGCAGTTCGACGAGGAGGCGCAGTGCTATCGCTTGTCGCTCTTGCTCAAACAGGGTTATTATTCGTACCAATACGTTTGGCAACAGCCCAACGGACAGATAGCGACTGTACCTTCGGAGGGTTCGTTTTACCAAACCGAGAACCGCTATCAGGCCCTTGTTTATTATCGAAAAATGGGCGAAAGGGCCGATAGGCTGGTGGGGTTTGCAGAGATAAGGCGGTAGTTGAGTGGTTAAGGAGTTAAGGTGTTAAGGGGTTAGGGAGTTGAGGAGTTAAGGGGTTAAGGTGTTGAGGAGTTAAGGAGTTAAGGAGTTAAGCCAAATGCGTGGTTATAGAGTGCTATGTAGCCTTGTTAACACGTTAACTCGTCAACTTATCAACTCGTCAACCCGCCAACCAGTCAACTTGTCAACCCGTCAACCAATAATCCGACATTGAAGTCATCTAGACTTTTTAAATCTCGACAAATTGAGAGGAGTTTATTATCTTTAAAGTCGTCTTGACTTTTAATGTTTCTATAAATTGAGAGAAGTGCTTGACAAACCA